>LZQQ01000055.1_pt1 | contig 17874 bp, 17 predicted proteins | sample 768581 | NCBI WGS metagenome assembly LZQQ01 (sample SAMN05207185, study PRJNA324510) | oil field metagenome | isolation source: sample BH-FW-20 from oil reservoir | place: India: Bombay High | collected 2015-11-25 | reverse complement strand
CTGGCCCGGTGGGCTGGAAGAAGCGCTGGGCTGACGGTTGGTGCGCGGGCGCGCTTCCCTCATCCGGCCCGGCGGGCCACCTTCTCCCGGAGGGAGAAGGGAAAAGCGCCGGCGCGCTGGGGTTGTGGTGAGCACCTGTAGGAGCAGGCTCTGCCTGCGACAGAGAGCACGAGCGGCCGGCTCATGCCCGACCAACGCCTCTCCCCTTGGGAAGGGCCGAGGTGAGGGGCCCCACACCGCGCCACCAATCAGCGCACCCCGTTACGCTCCAGCCGATAGGTGCTGATCGCCTCGTACACCGCCTTGCGCAGCCGGTTGATGCCGCCGATCGGCCGGTGCTCCGGCAGTGCGTGCCAGGGGTTGAAGGAGAGGTTGTCGCAGGCGAGGTTCTGCTCGGGGCTGTCGAAGTCCTGTGCCGGCAGGCGGATGTCCGCCACCGTCTGGAACGGCGAGATCGATTCGTCCCATTCGATGCTGGTGTCCTCGATCGGCATGTAGTGCTGCGGGTTCTGCCGCTGCACCTGCAGCGCGAAGCAGGCCGGCATGCGGTCCAGCGACAGCTGCTGGTAGAGCGCGCTGCGCAGGAAGTTCGGCAGGTCGCGGTTCTGCTCGGGCAGTTGGTAGTCCGGGCATTGCTCCGGCGCGGGATGACCCGGTACTTGATGTTGTGCGGGCCGAGTTTGTACGGCGCCACCGAGCTGTAGGTGGTGGCGACCGGGCTTTCCGCGCCGGCGCCAGCGTCCGCAGGGCGATGAACAGGTGGCGCAGCTCCCAGGTGCGCGGGTCACCGCTGGGGAAGAAGGCCAGCACCTTCTTGCCTTCGGCCTGGGCGGCGAAATTGCTGCGGTATTCGGCCACGTCACGCACGAAGAACACCGGGTGGTTGAACATCACGAAGTCCTGCTCGCCGGCGTGGCGCGGGTCGGCGGTAAGCTTGGCGCCAGGCACGTCGAGCAGCTTGATGGCCATGCCGCGGGCATCGCGGATGCGGTCGAACTGCGGATAGGCGTTGCCGTTGGACAGCCTGACCCAGGCCTGCCACTCCTTGCTGGGCTCGGCGAACACGCCATGGCGCAGCGCCGGCGCCAGGTCGTCGCGGACTCTGACCTCGGCCCTCACGCAGCCGTGCGCCTTGGCGTGGGCGTCGCGCAACACCCGGGTGTTGTCGCGGTGCTGTTCGACCACGCCGATGGCGTCCTCGATGATTGCCTGGGTGTCCGCCGCCTCGGTCGGCGCCACCACCTCCTCGGTGGACACGGCCCGCGGTACTTGAAGTGATAGACCAGCGCGCCAATCCCCCAGCCGGCCAGGCCGAGGACGAGCAGTGCCAGCAGCAGGCGGCCGAGCAGCCGGCCGAGCCAGAGCCAGAGCCAGAATCTCTTGAGCATGTGCGATTCCTCGTGCGGGTCAGCGGCAGGCCGGGCCGGGGTTGTAGGGGCGTGGCGGAATGTCCGTCAGGCGCGCTTCGAACCGCGGGTCGCCGAGCACCTTCAGGTATTCCACCAGCGCCCAGCGTTCGTGCGGTTCCAGCGCTCGGCCGATCACCCCGTTGCCGCGGCAGCCGGCGCGGAATTCGTGCCCGCGGTTGCTGTTGCCGGTGATCGAGGTATCCAGCAGGAAGCCGCCGGGGAAGGGCTCGGTACGCAGGCCGAGGTGCTTGGGGTCGTACTCGCGGCTGCGACCCAGAAGCGCGTCTGCCGCTCGGCCAGCGGCGAGAGCAGCTGGAACAGGTTCGGCACCGAGCCGTTGTGCAGGAAGGGCGGCGTGGCCCAGATGCCGTCGAGTGGGCGCGCCTTGTAGCCGCGCAGCTCCTGCACGCCGATCGGCAGGCCGAAGCCGTCGAACTCGGCGCGCTCGGCCGGATGGATGCCGGCCTCGCGATAGGCGCGTTCCTCGACGTAGGCGGTGACGTAGGCCAACCCCTTGGCGCTGGACAGCTTCTGCAGGTCGATGGGGCCGGACGATGCGCCGTACAGCCGCACGTCCAGCCGGTCGAGCTCATCCTGCGTCCAGCCTAGGCGGCTGAGGTCGAAGCGGTGGTCGGCGATGTTGTCGGCAGCGGTTGGGTCGGTGCCGACCACCGAGGTGGGGATCACCCGCATGCGCCATTCGGGATCGCGCTCCGGGGCGAAGCGGCGGTCGGCCGGCTTGGGCAGCGGCGCGTGGCAGTGCGCGCAGTTCTCCCGGTAGAGCGCACGGCCGAGGCTGGCCTGCTCCAGGTCGATTGCGCCGAGCAGGGGGCTCCGGCCAGCGCGGCGGGGCCAGGCGCATCAGGGTGGTCTCGAGCTGGTGCAGGTCGCGCACGCGCACGCCCGAGGCATAGCGCTCGGCCTCGGGCACCGGCTGGCCGTTCTCCTGCAGCAGCCGTAGCGGCGCGCCGACGCCCAGCGCCTCGCCGATGTTGCGCGCCATCGGCTGCATCGCCGAGCCGTTCCACTGCACCCAGTCGAACTTCCAGATGTCCCACAGCTGCGGGTAGCTCACCGGGGCGTTGGCGATGCGGTAGTTGGCCGGGTCAATGGCATCGCCGAACACCGTGTTGGCGATGCGGCCGAAGGCGTCGGTCCGGCCGAAGCCTTCCTCGGTGGGGTAGAGGCCGCGGTGCCAGTCGTTGTAGGCGGTGCCGAGCAGGCGATCGAGCACCTGCTTGAAGTCGCGGCGCAGCTGGTCGCGGTCGCGCTCGTAGTTGCCGCCGAGCACCTCGTGGGCGAAGCGGCGAAACTTGAAGGGATCGTAGTAGGTGAAGGCCATGCTCATGCCGAGCGTCTGGCCGAAGGCCCCGCCGCGCAGGGTCGGCACCGTGGAGGCCAGCGAGTGCATGGCGGCGCCGCCGTCGATGCGGATCGCCTGTCCGTCGTAGCGCAGCTCCCCGGTGTGGCAGGCCGCGCAGCTCACGTCCAGGTAGGCGCGCCCGCTCTCGTCATCCTCGTGGCGGGCGAAGCCGACCGGCAGGTTGCCGGGGTTCTGCTCGCTGGGCCGCTGGCGCGGATCGACCAGGAAGCCGAAGCGCGCCAGGTACTCCGGCGCCGCCAGCTTCTCCCGGCTGAATGGCCGCTCCAGCGCGCTGAACCAGTCGTACTCCAGGCCTTTTACCTGGGTGCCCTGCGGCGTGTAGTAGTAGCGCTGCCGATCGGCGTCGCTCCACTGATCCAGGTAATGCAGCGCCTCCGGCGCCTGGTATTCCGGCAGGTTCGGATAGGCCACGAAATAAAGCCCAACGCCGGCCGCCGCCACGGCCAGCACCAGCAGCCCGAGCAGGGCACGTCGCAGCAATCGCATGGGTACATCCTTGTAGCACTAGGGCGAATGCGGCTTTATGGCAGGGTCTTGGGGTGATGGCAATATGCCCACAGCCTCGCCTCTCCCTGGCTGCTCTACATAGTGGGACGGCTTGCCCGTTGGAGGCGCAGTTCCATCTTGAACGGTGCGGCATGGCCACGCTTGGGGGATGGAGATAGGGCCCGTGTGAGGACTCTGCAGATGGAGTTGGCAGACAGCTTTAGTTTTGTTTCGAGCGGAGCCAACCCCGGAAGCAGCCAGCCTCAGTGGCAGCAACCGGCCAAAAGCAGCCGTTGGTTACGGCCGTTACGAGATTAGGCAGTGACTACAAAACTAGGGGCGATTCAAACTGCTTTCGGTGACAATGCCTTATGAAATCTAGAATCGGCCCAAACGGGGTGCATCTTTTCGATCGAATTTCAGGCCTGAATGTCCTGCTGGACGAGCTGCGCCCGGAAGAGGAAGTTTGGTCGACGTCCCCCCGCCAGGTATCCATTGCACTCACCAATGTCTGCGACCTTCACTGCGCGTACTGCTACGCGCCGAAGCACAAGGCGTCTCTGCATACCGACCAAGTGCTCGGCTGGTTGAAAGAACTGGATACTGAGGGGTGCCTCGGCGTCGGATTTGGCGGCGGCGAGCCCACGCTGCATCCTGACTTCGTCGACATATGCAAACGGGTTGCGGGGGAGACTCAGCTCGCGGTCACATTCACGACTCACGGTCATCGCCTGACGCCACAGCTGGCCGAGCGCCTCAAGGGCTCGATCCACTTCGCACGCATTAGCGTCGACGGGGTCGGTCGCACCTATGAAGAACAGCGCGGGAAGCACTTTTCCAGCCTGCTCAGAGGCATGGATTCGATTGCGACCTTGTCGCCATTTGGGCTCAACGTCGTGGTCAACGAGCGTACGGTTGCAGAACTTGACGCCTTGAGCGAGCTCGCGCAAAAGGTTGGAGCTAGCGAATTACTGTTGCTTCCTCAGCAAGCAACCACAGCGGTCGCAAGCATCGATGGAGTGGTAAGCCGAGCACTTCGAGACTGGGTCTCCAACTACAGAGGCAAGGTTCGCCTTGCAGTCAGTGAGGCGGGTGCGTCAGGACTGCCTACGTGCGACCCGCTCCCCGATGAGCGAGGCCTCAATGCCTATGCGCATATAGATGCGTCCGGCATGCTGCGCGCGAGCTCTTACTCGCCCGACGGCGTGAAGATTGGAGACGCCGGCGCTCTTTCGGCGCTTGAGCGACTCAGAAATACTTTCGAGATAAAACGAGAGGCCCATCGTGAAGATTTGGAACGGATACGGCTCTGAGCATTCGATGAACCTGGTTCTCATCGGGAGGTTCAAGCGCGCGCAAGACGCCGAGAAGGTCGAGAAGGACATTGACAAGCTCAGCGCTCAGGCTGCTAAAGACGACAGCTACTCCATCCCTTTTGCTCAACCTGAGAATCAGAGATTTTCAGATGACATGCTCTCGTTGCTGTGCAGTCTGAACCTCAACACCTTAGGGCCAGCTGATCTCGGCCAGTTGGTATCCGATCATCACCTCTCGCGTGAAGGCGATCGAATCACTGTCACGACTGACGAGGCGGAGGTGTCCGCGTTCGTGAAGCTCTTCATTGATGCTGGGGCTAAGGTCGAGGTCTTCTCTGCGCACGACTACCCGTCCGATTCTGCCGATGCCAGCTGACAGGGAAAACGCCGATGCCTGCAGCAAATTGGGATGTATTCAGCGAGCTACCTGGAGCCGCGGACGAAAACTTCGAGAAGCTTTGCCGCTCTCTGGTGCGCCGACACTACGGACGCTACGGTCGCTTCAAGCAACTCGCAAACCAGCCAGGCGTGGAGTTTCATCTTCAGCTGACGGAGTCTTGTGATCTCGGAGCGCCGCAACGCTGGATTGGCTGGCAATGCAAATGGTATGAGCTGACAAACGGACAAGACTTGGGGGCCGCGCGCAAACAAAAGATCGTCGAGGGCATGGAGAAGACGCGCAAGCATGTCCCAGGTGTGACCGACTGGAAGCTGTGGACACACCACACGCTGACAAAGGGGGACCAAGAGTGGTTCTTCGCACTTGAGAAAGACCGCTTCCCCGAGTTGAAGTTGGAGCTGCTGACGGCAACGGATATCGAAGACCTCCTGGTAGGGCCGGGAGCACTACTTCGAGAAACCTACTTCGGCGAGCTCGTTCTGACGCCTGCGCTACTTGCTGAGCAGCATAGGCTCGCTGCAGCTCCATTCAAGCGCCGATACCAACAGGAAGTTCATGTTGTCGTTGGAGCAGAAGAGAAGGTGCTCAGGCATCTGGGCGGACAGGCCGCGTGGGAATCACTGGAGAAAATCTCAAGTGCCCTCAAGACGAATTGCAGGGACATTTCTTCGCTCACGGCGCAACTAAAAGTCGAACTCAAGGCCGAAGTCGACTCGCTCTTGGCTCGAGCCACCGGATTGGCTGGACTGCTAGATGACCTGCACACAGCGCTCGGTAGGGGCGACTTCGACTTTGTACAGCAAATGCTGGCGGCGAACCCGCCGCAACCGGTGCGCTACGACAGGCTGCTCTCGAAGCTGCGTGGGGCTCGTTCAGGCGGAGCACCGTTAACCGCGAATCTGATCGCGGACATCCACGCAGTTTCGTCGGCGCTGCTCAGTCTGGAGAGGTCGATCGGCGTTCGAGCCGTGGCCGTGCTTGCAGCTGCGGGCGAAGGAAAATCCGAGCTTGCCGTCAAGGTGACGCAGCCGGACGGAGACCTCCCCGGTGGTGTCTTGCTGCTAGGCAAGAATCTTCATGCAGGCCAGGGGCTTGACGATCTTGTGTCTGCCTTCAAGATTTCTGGCAGGCCAGCGGAGAGCCTCGACCGGCTGGTTGAGGCCGTTGATGCGGCGGGGCAGCGCGCGGGCAAGCGCATCCCCATTGTCATTGACGGTCTGAATGAGGCTGAAGACCCAAGAAATTGGAGGGATGAACTCGCCCGAGCGGAAGAGTTTCTGGAGGACTTCCCGTACGTTCTGCTGGTTGTCACTCTACGCAATGAGTTCGCGCAGATGTGCCTGCCGGAGGACTTTCCTCAAGTTGAGCACAACGGATTCCTAGAAGACCCGCAGACGGCAATCAACAAGTACTTTGAGTACTACAAGATCGACGCCACCGACGCGGATCTGCCAATCGAGTTCTTGCAGCACCCATTGACGCTGAGAATCTTCTGCGAGGTGGCGAACCCTCGGCGCCAGCACATTGTCGGGGTGGAGGCGCTGCCCAGTTCGCTTGCAAGCCTGTTTGAAGCGTACTTCAACAAGGTTGCCGAACGGGTTGCTGAGCTTTCACCAACGGCGCACCGTATCTATCAAGATGAAGTCCAAGATGCGCTGCTGACGATCGCGGGTCTCCTCTGGGAGGGCAACGCGAGAAGCGTGGAGTTCAAAGCTGCTCGGACGGCAGTTCAAGACGTGGGCCGTTGGGACGTCAGCGTCATTCGCGCGCTGGAGTCCGAAGGCGTCCTCGTTCGAACGACTTCTGAAGAAGGCGGCCAAGGAATCGCGTTTTCATACGACCTGATGGCCGGACATATGATGGCGCGCCACCTGCTTGCCAGACCGGCCTTGGCGCAGTGGCTGCAAAGCGATGAAGGACGCGCGCTCTTCCAATTCCGTGAGCCTGGTTCGCATACCTTCGCTTATGACGTGTTCCAGGCTCTGGTTGGCCTGTATCCGCAACACACGGTCAGGCGCCAGCTTTGGCAAGACTTGCTGGACGAGAACCTCGTCATGAACGCGCTGTTGTTGACGGCGCAGTCAGACCCAAGGCACATCGGGCGGGAAACGGTGGAACGGTTCGCGCGGGCAATGCAGGAGTCGAAGCCGTTCGCACGGTTTGCCTTCAAGAGACTACGGGGTACCAGGGCAGCGCGAGCGCATCCATTCGACATGGACTTCTTGCACGGCGTGCTCTTGGCCATGCCCAATACGCAGCGCGATCTATTCTGGTCGGAGTGGGTTCGCGAGAGGTCTGAGGAAGTCGAAGACGATTTCAAATTCCTGTCGTCCAGATGGAAATCGGGTGATCTAGACGAGCGAGAGATTCGGCGGGCGCGCTGGGTGATGTGGACACTGACGTCGACGTCCAGAAGCCTGCGCGACGTGGCCACCAAGACCCTGTACGAATTCGCCACCAGGCGGCCTACGGAGTTTTTCCGGCTTGCAGTAGAGGCAATTGCCGTTTCAGACCCATACGTCCCCGAACGGATGTTCGCCGCGGCCTACGGTGCGGCGCTGACCACCTGGTCGGATATCAATGCTGTGGAGATGCGTGAGGCACTGCCTAGAGTCGCTCGTGAGATTTATCAAGCGATGTTCGCGCCTAGCGCGACGCATCCTACTTGGCATGCCCTATATCAGCAGTACTGTCTGGGTACCATTGCCATCGCAAGGATGGTGGATCCGGCTTGCTTGTCTGCGGACGAGGCAGCCCACCTGCTTCCACCGTTTAGCCATCTACCTAGCCCGTTTGACAGCTTGCCGCAGTACGACTCGGCGGTGATCGACCGTGCGAAGGACGCAGCGATTCGAATGGACTTCGGCAACTACACGATAGGGAGGCTGATTCCAGATCGCTGGAACTACGACGACAGCAACCCAGAATACCAACAGGTGCTGCCGGCAATCGTTTCGCGAATGCTGGCGCTTGGCTATGACCCCGAGCAGTTTGAAGCCGTTGACCGGCAAATGAGCTCCGGCCCGCGTATGGGAGGTGACAAGCACAAGGTCGACCGATACGGGAAGAAGTACGGCTGGATCGCTTACTTCGAGATGTGGGGTGTCCGGTATGCACAGGGGCTCCTTGCCGAGGAGCGCAGCGCTCGCCCATCAGATGCGGATATCGACCCGACGTTTCCACTGGAGGCCGCGAGTCTCAACCTGCGACTCCCAGACTTGTTCAGCGGCCAGCCTACAGGGGCTGGCGACTGGCTAGTGAAAGGCCCGCAACCAGACTACCGCGGCATCCTCGAGATCGCAGAGATTGATGGCCTGACGGGGCCGTGGGTCGTACTTGACGGATTCCTCCAACAGAACGCTCCAGCTGATGACCGAGAGGTCTTTACCTTCCTCCGAGGTGTACTAGTAGACAGCGGAGAGGTCGAACGCCTTTGCACGCTGTTCGCTGGTCTCGAATACCCCGGCAATCACGCCATTCCAGAGGCTCCAGGCTACTACTACGCCTATGCGGGGGAGATGCCTTTTTCTTCTAATCCAGGATTACCTATCACTGATGAGCAAGAGGGCGACCGAGCTGAATACATGGTGTCCGCTGATGGGTGGTCAAGCAATGGTGTCGCGGTCGAGATCCCGGTGCAGAATTACAACTGGGAGAGTTACCACAGCGTGGTGAACCAGAGCAGTGGTGCGAGCCTACCCTCTAAACTGCTCTGTGAGGCTTTGAGTCTCAGGTACCGCTTCAACAAATGGGACCTGCACGATGCTTCAGGTATGGCGTCCCTGTACCGAAAAGTCGGCGAGTATGGTTCGCAGATCAGTGGCGCTTTCAGCTATCTACGCCGTGACCTTCTTGACAGCTACTTGACGCAGTCCGGCAAGGTGCTTGTGTGGCTCATGTGGGGAGAGCGTGGCCTTCACCACCGGTCAGCCGAGGCGCACAACCTGCACGAGTACTATGTGAACCACCAGCATATTCACAAGCGTACTCACGTCTATCTGCCTGCTTCGAGCTCTCAATCGTAGGCCGCATCTGGCGAGTGGGCGCCGCCCTTGGACTCGGAAGACGGTTGTGCAGAGTTTGGAATCGGCGGCGGATTCAGTATTCGTTATGGATTCGCCGCTCGGCGGCCTGACCAGATCGCGGCACGTTCAAAACAGTGCCTTGAATGTCCGCTATCGCGGCGCACCATTTGCCGGCACTACCGGAGAACACAGCAAGTTGACATCGCCAGCGTCAGCTCTCGAACCGCATCGGACTAAGTGTCGTACAGGCGGTCATCTCTTTCTCCTGGAGCCAAGTGCGCAACCGCTGCCAAGCGGTCAATCAACCCCTCACATGCAGAATGACCGCTTTTGGCCGAGAGCGGACACCGAATAGGCTTTGAACACGGTCCCTTATTGCTGAGTAAGGCACTCCAGCCGCAGCCCCATACGCCGCCGCTCCCCCGGCTGCAACAACACACGGTCCTGCATCACGTTCGCCGTCTCGATGCACACCATCCGCTGCCAGGCGTCTCGGCGAAGGCCGACAGGCGCCTGGCCTTGTCGATCCAGGGGTTCCACAGCACCGCCGAGCGCGAGCCCTCGGTGCGCAGGACGATGCGCCGCTGCCAGCCGGGGTCGACCAGGGCGAGGGTATCGGGCAGGTCGAGGTAGACGCGGTCGGTTTCGCCGGTGAAGCGCAGGTCGCCCTGCTGGGTGCGGCGCTCCCAGCCTTCCAGGGTCTCGAGGTAGGGGCTGTCGGCCAGGCCCTCGACCTGCACCTGGTGGATGTCGCTGACGGCGAAGTAGGTGTGCAGCGCCTGGCTCAGGGCCACCGGATGGTCGTCGTGGTTGGTGCTTGCGAGGGTCAGGTGCAGGGCGTCGTCCAGGCGGATCTCCAGGCGCAGGCCGACCTTGTGCGGCCAGCCGGGCAGGGGCTGGGTGCGGGTGTCGAAGGTGAAGGCGAGGGTCACGCCCTGTTCACCGGCGTCGATGCCTTCGAGCTGCCAGTCGAGGGTGCGCACGTGGCCGTGGGCCGGGGCGGGCGTGTCGGCCTGGCGCATGGCCTGGACGTCCTCGGGGTTGCGCGAGAGGTCGCCGAACCAGGGCCAGCACACCGGCACGCCGCCGCGTACCGATTGTCCCCGCGCGAAGGCCGCCTCTTCGCTGAGCCAGATGATCGGTGGCTGGTCGCCGCGGCGGTAGCTCAGCACCTGCGCGCCCTGCCGGGCGACCAGCAGTTCGGCGTCACCTTGGCGGATGCGCCAGCAGGCCAGTTGGTCCTTATCCAGGCGTTCGACCAGGGGGCGGACATCGCGGTTCTCCTTGTGTGCGGACGGACGGGCTATGGACCTCGCCGGGCCGATGGGGTGCCCGAAAAGCGCAACGCCCGTCGGTGACGGGCGTTGTTGGAGGCTCAGTCGCCGTAGACCACCGTGGGTAGCCAGGTGATCAGGTCGGGCCAGATGTAGGCGATGACCAGGATGCTCAGCTGGATGGCGATGAAGGGAATCACGCCCTTGTACATCACGCTGGTGGGCACCGAGCGGGGCGTCACGCCGCGCAGGTAGAACAGCGAGAAGCCGAACGGCGGGGTGAGGAAGGAGGTCTGCAGGTTCAGCGCGAACATCACCCCGAGCCATACCGGGTCGAGCCCCATGGCCAGCAGGATGGGCCCGACGATCGGCACCACCACGAAGGTGATCTCGATGAAATCGAGGATGAAGCCGAGCAGGAAGATCACCAGCATCACCACCAGGAAGGCGCCGAGCACGCCGCCGGGCAGGGCGCTGAGCATGTCCTCGATCAGGATCTCGCCGCCGAAGCCGCGGAACACCAGGGAGAACAGCGAGGCGCCGATGAGAATGAGGAACACCATGGCGGTGATCTCGGTGGTGCCGAAGGCCACTTCCTTGAGCTGGGTGAAGTTGAGCTGGCGCTTGACCAGGGCCAGCAGCATGGCGCCGAGCGCGCCGATGGCCGCCGCCTCGGTCGGCGTGGCGTAGCCGGTGAGGATCGAGCCGAGCACCGCGGCGATCAGCACCAGCGGCGGCATCAGCGCGTTGAACAGCTTGCCCCATTCGATCGGCCCGAGCTCTTCCTGCGGCAGCGCCGGCAGCTTCTTCGGCTGCACGATGGCAATGAAGATGAGGTAGAGGATGTACAGGCCGACCAGCACCAGGCCGGGAATCAGCGCACCGACGAAGAGGTCGCCGACCGACACGGTCTTGGGCGAGAAGATGCCCATCTTCAGCTGCGCCTGCTGGTAGGCGCTGGACATCACGTCGCCGAGCAGCACGAGGATGATCGACGGCGGGATGATCTGCCCGAGGGTGCCGGTGGCGGCCAGGTGCCGTGGCGATGGCCGGGTCGTAGCCGCGGCGCAGCATGGTCGGCAGCGCCAGCAGGCCCATGGTCACCACGGTGGCGCCGACGATGCCGGTGCTGGCGGCGAGCAGCGCGCCGACCACGCACACGGAAATCGCCAGGCCGCCGCGCAGGGTGCCGAACAGGCGCGACATGGATTCAAGCAGGTCTTCGGCGACGCGGGATTTCTCCAGCATCACGCCCATGAACACGAATAGCGGCACCGCCAGCATCGTCTGGTTGTTCATGATGCCGAAGATGCGGTTGGGCAGGGCGTGCAGGAAGCCGGCGTCGAAGGTGTTGGTGACCACGCCGATGCCGGCGAATACCAGGGCCATGCCACCCAGGGTGAAGGCCACCGGGTAGCCGGACATCAACGCGATGCAGATGCTGACGAACAGCAGAATCGCCATCAACTCAGCCATGTTCGGCCTCCTTCATGGGCAGGCGGCCGGCCAGTTGGAAGCCGAAGGTGATCAGATCGGCGACGGCCTGCAACAGCAGGCTGACGACCAGCACCAGGATGATGCTCTTCTGCAGGTAGACGAAGCGCAGGCCGCCGGATTCGTTGGAGCCCTCGCCGGTCGCCCAGGAGTTGGTCACGTAGTCCCAGCTATTCCAGCCGAGGTACAGGCACACGGGGATGAGGAACAGCAGGTGGCCGAGGGAGTCGACCCACAACTGACGGCGCGCGGGAAACTTCTGGTAGAAGATGTCGACCCGCACGTGGCCGCCGCGCTGCAGGGTCCAGGCCGCGGCGCCCATGAACACCAGCGCGTGGGCGTACATGACGGCTTCCTGCAGGGCGATCGCACCGATGCCGAAGCCGTAGCGCAGGACCACGACGACAGCGGTACCGAATACGAGGAAGAGTGTGAGCCAGGCGCATAACTGGCCGAAGCGGGCGTTCAAGGCGTTTATCGCCCTGGCCAGCCCCAAGAGCGGATTGTTGTTCGTGGACATTGAAATGGCCTTTTTTATAAGTGAAGTGCTGCAGAGGCTCGAAACAAGTGCCCGGCAAAGGCAATTGCCGCCATGCGACATTGGTAGCAGGGAGCCCCGGAGGGCGCGAAATGCTTGGTGTTTCGGGCGCGGGAGAGTTTAGCCGTATTTCCGGCGCCGAATAACTAAGCAGAACTACGCATTTTTCCGCCGCCCGGCTCGGTGCTTACATATACTGCCCGCTCGGCGGCGAGGCGTGCATTCCTGCGGCACCCGATGGCGTGAGCCGGTGGTGGCTTCGTCGTGGAGCAGCGCTGCGATCGGACTGGTCGCGGCGCTGATTGCGGCGCGGCATTCGCTCCCGCCGCCAGCAGAACTAAAGACAACAATAAGGAGTTCTACATGAAACGTCGTGACATCCTGGCCGCGGCCGGTGTAGGCCTGGCGGCCACTGCGCTCGCAGCCTGCAAGGAAAAACCCGAAGCGGCCAGCGGCGAACAGCAGGCCAGCACCGAAAAGCAGACATTCGAATGGAAGATGGTCACCTCCTGGCCGAAGAACTTCCCGGGCGTCGGTGTCGGTGCCGAACGTTTCGCCCAACTGGTCAACGAACTCAGCGGCGGCCGCCTGAAAGTCCGCGTCTACGCCGCCGGTGAACTGGTCCCCGCGCTCGAAGTGTTCGATGCCGTCTCCCGCGGCACCGCCGAGATGGGTCACGGCGCGCCCTACTACTGGAAGGGCAAGGTGCCCGCCGCACAGTTCTTCTGCGCCCTGCCGTTCGGCCCGAATGCCCAGGAAATGAACGCCTGGCTGTTCTACGGCGGCGGCATGCAGCTGTGGGAAGAGACCTACAAGCCGTTCGGCGTGCTGCCGATGGCCTGCGGCGCCACCGGCGTGCAGACCGCCGGCTGGTTCAACAAGGAAATCAACTCGGTCAACGACTTCAAGGGCCTGAAGATGCGCACCCCGGGCCTGGGCGGCGAAGTGCTGACCAAGATGGGCGGCACCGTGGTCAACATGCCGGCCGGCGAAATCTTCACCGCGCTGCAGACCGGCGCGATCGACGCCACCGAGTGGATCGGCCCGTACAACGACCTGGCGCTGGGCCTGCACAAGCCGCCAAGTACTACTACACGCCGGGCTGGCAGGAGCCGAACGTCACCTTCGAACTGGATGTGAACCTCAAGGCCTGGGAAACCCTGCCGGAAGACCTGAAGGCCGTGGTGCGCGCCGCCGCCCGCTATGTCAACGCCGACATGCTCGACGACTACAACGCGAAGAACATGGAAGCGCTCGAAGAGCTGCGCAAGCAGGGCGTGGAAGTTCGTCGGCTGCCCGACGAGGTCCTGACCCGCCTGCGCGAAGTGGCCTCGGAAGTGGTGGAGGCCTCCGCCGCCGCCGACCCGACGGCGAGCAAGGTGTGGGCGCAGCAGAAGGCCTACCTCAAGCGACTGGCCGACTACGCCGAGCTGAACGAGAAGGACATCTACAACATCCGCACCAGCAGCTGACGGATGTCGGGATGAACAAAGGGCCGCCGGGCTTGGAACCGGCGGCCCTTTTTCGTTGGGGAGGCAGGCGTGGGAGCAACTGCCTTTTCGCAGAAACGAGTCCTGACCGCCATTCGCGGCCAAGGTCGCTTGGCGCGCAGTCGCCCCGCGAGAGCATGCAATCCACAGGGATGTGGTGAATGCCGCAAGCCCGTCGGGAACGGGCGCGGCCTCCCACAGGATCCGGTGGGCACCGTTTGTGTTTGTGGGAGGCCCGACCTCGGGGCGATACGCCTGCGGGGCGACCGTGAACGACGAACGACGGCCATCGCGGTCAAGACCGCTCCCGCAGGTTGGGCCGCAACCGCCCTGCTGTCGAGCGTCAGCCTTCCAGCGTCGCCGACAGGCTGATCTTCGCGTTGAGCACCTTCGACACCGGGCAGCCTTCCTTCGCCTTGTTGGCGATCTCCTGGAATTGCGCCTCGTTCGCTCCCGGCACCTTGGCCTTGAGCGTCAGGTCGATGGCGGTGATGGCGAAGCCGCCTTCGAGCTTGTCCAGCGTCACGTCCGCCGTGGTGGCGATGCGCTCGGGCGTGAGCCCGGCCTGGCCGAGCATCATCGACAGCGCCATCGAGAAGCAGCCCGCGTGGGCGGCGCCGATGAGCTCCTCGGGGTTGGTGCCCGGGGCGTCCTCGAAGCGGGTGTTGAAGCCGTAGGGGTTGTCAGAGAGCGCGCCGCTCTGGGTGCTGATGGTGCCCTTGCCTTCCTTCAGCGAGCCCTGCCACACGGCCGATGCCGAACGTTTCATGACCGATCCTCCTCATTGGGGTGTTCCACTGAGAGAGGTGTCGGCGCGGCAAGTTCAGTCGGCGTCTTCCACCAGCCCCAGCCACTGCGCGAGCACCGCCTGGGCCTGTTCCACGCCCTGCCGCTTGGGCGCCGAGAACAGCTGCACGCTGACGCCTTCGCCCCACTGCTGGCGCACCTCGCGCTGGATCTTCAGCAGGGCGTTCTTGGCCGCGCCGAAGGCGAGCTTGTCGGCCTTGGTCAGCAGGATGTGCAGCGGCATGCCGCTGGCCTGCGACCAGTCGAGCATCATCCGGTCGAAGTCGGTCAGCGGATGGCGCAGGTCCATCATCAGGAACACCCCGGCCAGGCTCTCGCGGCTGCCCAGGTAGGCCTCCAGGTGGTGCTGCCAGTGCTGCTTGAGCGGGATCGGCACCTTGGCGAAACCGTAGCCCGGCAGGTCGACCAGCCGGCGCTGGTCGTCCAGGCGGAAGAAGTTCAGCAGCTGCGTGCGTCCGGGCGTCTTCGAGGTGCGCGCCAGGTTGGCGTGGGTCAGGGTGTTCAGCGCGCTGGACTTGCCGGCGTTGGAGCGGCCGGCGAAGGCCACCTCGAGTCCCTCGTCGGGCGGGCACTGATCGACCTTGGCCGCGCTGATCATGAACGAGGCCTGCTGGCAGAGGCCGACGATGGGGTTCTTCAGGGACATGGGGTCATCCGGTGGGTGCGCGGGGGGTGCGGCAACGGTTCGTTTCCGTTTCGTAGGCGCCAGTATATAATGCCGCAGATTTTGTGTGCGCTTTGGCCCCTCCGGCCCAGTGCCCGCGGGGCTTCCAGCCGGCCGACGAGCTGGCGGAGCAATGCAGCGAGCGCCCCCTGGCGGCGCCTCCCGGCAACCCACTCGTATTCCTCTTGAAACCCTTAGCCGTAGTTGGATGAGCTGATGAACAAAGTACTCGTGAGTCTGCTGTTGACCCTGGGCATCACCGGTATGGCCCATGCCGCCGGCGATCCCGCTGCCGGCCAGGAAAAGGCCGCCGTCTGTGGCGCCTGCCACGGTGCCGATGGCAACAGTCCGGCCCCGAACTTCCCGAAACTCGCCGGCCAGGGCGAGCGCTACCTGCTCAAGCAGCTTCACGACATCAAGGCCGGCAGCAAGCCCGGCGCCCCGGCCGATGCCGGCCGCATGGTTCCGGAAATGACCGGCATGCTGGAACCCTTCAACGATCAGGACCTGGCCGACCTCGCCGCCTACTTCGCCAGCCAGAAGATGAGCGTGGGCATGGCCGAGCCGGACCTGGTCGCCCAGGGCGAGGCGCTGTACCGCGGCGGCAAGCTGGAGCTCGGCATCGCCTCGCACCGGCTGCCATTCCCCGCGCGGCGAAGGCAACGACCCGGCCGGCTTCCCGCAGCTCGGCGGCCAGCACGCCGCCTACGTGACCAAGCAGCTGACCGACTTCCGCGAAGGCAACCGTACCAACGACGGCGATGCCATGATCATGCGCAGCATCGCCGCCAAGCTCAGCAACAAGGACATCGAGGCGGTGTCGAGCTACATCCAGGGCCTGCACTGATCCAGCCTCGCAGCGCCTGACAAGGGGGCGACCGGATTGCCGATCCGGTCGCCCCTTTTTCTATCCGCGCCCATACAATACCCTCCGTTCGAGCTGCACCTGTCCTGCACGGCAGCCATCCAAGGGGCGTCCGGCGTCGTCACCGGCCGCGACCTTCCCAGACCAGGAGTCCTTCATGCGCCACCTCTTCCTCAGTGCCGTCGTCCTTTCCCTCAGCCTGCTGGGCCTCCCGGCGCAGGCACAGGAATTCCAGGCCGGCAAGGAATACACCGAACTGGCCAGCCCGGTCGCCACCGACAATCCGCAGAAGATCGAGGTGGTCGAGCTGTTCTGGTACGGCTGCCCGCACTGCTACCAGTTCGAGCCGACCCTCAACGCCTGGGTCGGGCAGCTGCCGGACGACGTCGAGTTCAAGCGCATCCCGGCCATGTTCGGCGGCCTGTGGAACGTGCATGGCCAGCTGTTCCTGACCCTGGAGGCGATGAACGTCGAACAGAAGGTGCACGACGCCATCTTCCACGCCATCCACCAGGAGCGTAAGCGCCTGGCTACGCCCGAGGAGATGGCTGATTTCCTCGCCACCCAGGGCGTCGACAAGCAGGCCTTCCTCAAGGCCTACAACTCCTTCGGCGTGAAGGGGCAGATCGAGAAGGCCAAGAAGAAGGCCATGGCCTACCAGATCACCGGGGTGCCGGTGATGATCGTCGAGGGCAAGTACCGCTTCGACCTCGGCAGCGCCGGCGGTCCCGAGCGCGCCCTGCAGGTGGCCGACTACCTGATCGAAAAAGAGCGCGCCGCCCGGTAAGCCGCCATGTTGCGACGCTGGAGCACGCCACGCATCGCAACCCCGGGCCGGGCGCGGGTCAACGCCGACTGCCTGGTGGACAGCGGCCTGCCCGCCGACGCAGGCTGCGGCTGCTGAGCTTCAACATCCAGGTGGGCATCAGCACCGGCCGCTACCACCACTACCTGACCCGCAGCTGGCAGCACTTCCTGCCGCATTCGGGGCGCGCCACCAACCTGCAGCGCATCGGCGCGCTGCTCGGCGACTACGACCTGGTGGCGCTGCAGGAGGTCGACGGCGGCAGCCTGCGTTCCGGCTACGTCAACCAGGTCGAGCATCTCGCCCAGCTCGGCGCTTCCCCTACTGGTACCAGCAGCTCAACCGCAACCTCGGCCATTTCGCCCAGCACAGCAACGGCCTGCTCAGCCGGCTCGAGCCGCACGCGCTGGAGGATCACCCGCTGCCGGGCCCCTCGGGTCGCGGGGCGATCGTGATGCGCTTCGGCGAGGGCGAGGACGCGCTGGTGGTGGTGATGATGCACCTGGCGCTCGGCGCCCGCGTGCGTACCCGGCAGCTGGCCTACATCCGCGAGCTGGTCGGCGACTACCGGCACTGCGTCCTGATGGGCGACATGAACACCCATGCCATCGACCTGCTGGAGAATTCGCCATTGCGCGACCTCGGGCTGCTCGCGCCGCAGGTCGAGGCGACCTTCCCCAGCTGGCAACCGCAACGCTGCCTCGACCACATCCTGCTGAGCTCGGCCCTGACCCTGGAGCGGGTGCAGGTGGTGGCGCAGCCGATTTCCGATCACCTGCCGGTGGCCGTTGAAATCCGCCTGCCGGACTGCCTGCACGCGACCACATCCTGCTGAGCTCGGCCCTGACCCTGGAGCGGGTGCAGGTGGTGGCGCAGCCGATTTCCGATCACCTGCCGGTGGCCGTTGAAATCCGCCT
>LZQQ01000054.1_pt1 | contig 18011 bp, 22 predicted proteins | sample 768581 | NCBI WGS metagenome assembly LZQQ01 (sample SAMN05207185, study PRJNA324510) | oil field metagenome | isolation source: sample BH-FW-20 from oil reservoir | place: India: Bombay High | collected 2015-11-25 | reverse complement strand
CCGTCCATCTGTTTTTGAGAAGCGCCATTACAGGCTCCACCGCCACTGGCACATACCGCATAATTTCCCGTGCCGCTATCAGACGCTGTTGGTGGTGTACTTAAGCCAAACACCGGCACACTTCCTCCGGCACAAGCTAGGCTACAGAAAAACTGGCCGAATGATCAACATCCTGCAATGCAGCCAACGACGCCGCGTCCGCATTGATTGCGTAATGCAGTCGATTTCCGAAACCGTCCCGCACATCCGCCAAACGTAAACCGATATCTCGATAAGGCACGTCACCCGCAACCGCATCGCAGGCTTGATTGCTTCGATTTTCAAGGCCGTCCCCTGTACTGTCAGGACAAGGCAAAAAACCGTTCACCACCAGAAACGACAGCAGGGCTTGCTTGGTTTGCACCAATGCCTGCTCAGTGTCCGCATACTTCACCTGCTCGCGCTGCGAACTTAAAGCCGACAAGGTACCGGCTGTCAACAAGCCCACAATCATTAGGACCAACGCCAACTCCACCAGTGAGAAACCCGCTTGACGTTTAACACTAAGGCGCTTCAAAACCACTTACCTCAATCATCGCACGTTTGACATCAAGCACATTCAACCATCCTAAAAATCATCTTGCGGGCTATCCTGATTCAAACGAAAATCCGCATCACCATCGCAATTCTCCAATTCCGTCGCATTCGTCATCGTTTGGTTATCGCAATTCGACCAGGCCTGGTCGCCATTTCGTCCAAACGACACCACCATCGCTACAATGCCGTTATCCAGCTCATTTCCCGAGGCGTCCTGAACCACCATATTTTTCAATGAATCCGCATTGTCGACACCCACCGGCGGTGTATCCAACCGAAAATACGGTGGCGCGTCCATTGTTCTCGCTCATGATCAAAATCACATGCGCCAAGGCATGCGCCATCGGCTCGAGCATCACCGCAATCACAGTAGAACAGTTTCGTTTCCGGACAAAAGCCCGACTCGGCCGGGCGCGAACGCGGTCCTTGCTGCCCGAACACACTGGCGGTTTCACACACATCATTAATATCGTCTTTATTTCAGAACGCGCATTCACTCGGTAATAAATGGATTACCCCAGGCATCCTTCGTGGCCACGCCCAACTGAACCGACGGCAAAAACCGGATCTTTCTTTACAGTAAGTGATGCCGGCGTCACGCGAAGTGGAACGGTCCTCTCGGCCATCGCCGTCGATATCCGGACAAGGTAAATAGCGATTCACCTTTAAAAAAGTCAACAAGCCATCTCGAATTTCTTGAACCTGAAACCGGGTTTCCTTTGCTTGCTCGGCATAGCTGGTTACGCTGGTAAATTTCAAATAGCTACCAGCCAACAGCCCAATCAACAACAAAGCCAGCAGCAGCTCTACCAGTGTAAAACCTGCCTCAGCAATTTTTGAATGCTTCTGCCCGAACAAAAACCGACTCACCGGCAATCTCCAAGCCACGCGCGCCAGCCACTGCCAGCTTGATTATTGTCCGCATCATACTCATTTAACCAATAAGCCGACTCTTCCGGCACGGAGGCTAAGCGGTTCTGCTGAGCACACAAACGCGCCATCATCGCCTCCTGCCATTCTTCCAGAGTAATGCCTACCACCAAATCATTCACGCCGATATTCTCACTGGATTCAGAGAAGAAAAAACGATCGCCATCGGCATTACCGTTCACGCGCACCCCATTACCATCATAACGTCGATCTAAATAATCTCCGATTCGAGCTTGAGCATCGCCCGCTTGGGTACGATCTTGCGCATAGCCATCTGGAAAGACTTGCACGGCGTTCGGAAAACAATCAAAGCGACGTAGCCTTCCCGGCCATTTAAATTAATCCAAGGCGGCGTTCCATCCGGAAGCGGAGCACCCGCATCCGGCGCTTGGGAAGGACTCAACACAGGGTTAAGAGGCGCATAACGGCCGGTCGAGCCGTTATTGTAAGCGTTATTCCCATTTACAAAACGCTCATCCACCGCATAGAAAAACTGTTTGGGCGCCAGCCCTCCGAAAAAGATATTTCGTGTCGTAAAGCCAACGGGCAGAAAACCATACACAAAACCGGTCGTATCATCGGAAATATTGCGAGGATGACCACAAGAGGTTTCCGCCTCCAAGACAGAACCATCTCCATCCAGATCCGGACACGGCAAATACCCCAGGCCTGGTATTTTTTCAGATTCTTTATAGGTTCGTGTATTCGCTTTCAAATCGCTTAAATACAATTCAGGTTGAAGCTGGGCATACTTTAATAGCTGCTGCTTCACATCGTTCAATTGATGTAAAGCCGTTAGCCGTGTTTGATCTTGGTTTTGAAACAGCCAGTTTTGTGCATAAAGCCCGAAAAACGCAGTCGCTCCGAGCACCATGACCACAATAATAACGCCTAAAACAAAACCGGATTGATTACGCTTCAAACAAGCCCCTCCCTATATCGAACTTAAAATACACAGAACGCGCGAAGCTTGCAATGTAAAAGATTTTTACGCAGGAACGTTTTAAGACATGAAACCGATATCCTGAAACAAAAAAAACGGGCCAAGGCCCGCTTAAAACTAACTAACTATAAGGAGGAATAAATGATTATTTGATATCAAACGTTGTTGATACACCAAAGATGAAATAGTTTTGTACAACATAACCTTGCCCATCAGATACACCGTCTGCATCGTCATTGGCATAGCTTCCAGTGTATGTAATAGACCCGTCAATACCTTTAAACAACTCACGAGAATAAGAGACGTTCCAGTAAGTATTTTTCATACCATTGTTCCCTTTATCATAAGTAAGGTCCCAATCGTTATAACCTAGTTCAAGCGAGATAGGCCCAACATCACCGCTCACGTTAACATTGTAGTAATTGGTAGTCGAATCGCCGTCTGAGTTTTCAGCATCATAGATACCTGGGTTGTATGCCAATGTCACACCGCCGAAACCAACAGACAGGTTTAATTCGTTATACATATCATCAAAAGCGTTAGTATAGAAATAACCGGTATAACCGATACCTAGATCAACACCGCCGAAGCTTCCACCCCAACCGCCGTAGGCATCGATTTCCATACCATTTTGACCTTGGTCACCTTCGTCAACATTAGATGCCCAAGTACCAAGATAAAACCTGAATCAGATTCATAATCAAGGCCACCTTGAGCGGCCGCACCTGTTTGCTTAAGACCACGGAAAACATAAGTTGAGACTGCACCCATGTTCCCAGTCACACCCGCTTGTGTAGTGGCTGGTGCAACAGACAACGCCGCTGAAGAAGCGATTGCCATGGAAACTAAAAGTGACTTAACAGAAAAGGTTTTCTTCATTTTGATACTCCAAGTTTTACAGATAATGACTTAATAAAAATCAACCACTATATAGAAAGGAGCGTACCAAAAACTAAAAATACTTAAACAACAACAACTTAATAAAATAATGTGCAAATCATTGAGGAATAATTAACAAAAACAACGTATTTCTGTAATATATTGCACCATAATATTTTATTTGCACCAAATTACCACAACTTATTACCTTGCTGTTCTTGCTCTAACACCCACTCCTGAAAGGCCGGCGGGCCATAAGCCAAGGTCAGTGGATTTTTTCCAAAACGGACACTTCCGGATCCTGCATTTGGTAAATCAACGGGCGCATTCTTTGCTCGGCATGCCGCATCAGCCACTGCAAAGTTTCAGGCGGAATTTCCCGCCCCACCGGTACTGCCAAATCGACATCCAAGCCTTGCCAAGACAGGATTGAGTCCAAAACCAAAGCACCGCATTCATTAGGCCGGAAGTTATCCGGCAAAAAGCTCCCAGACTTCACCCAGGCACATTCAAACTTCCGACATGGATCCTCTGGACGATTTTTATAATCATCACAACCCTTCCCTGTACTGTGGGGACATGGATGACCAGGATAGGCTTCACACCCTTTCACTGTTATTTGCACCCAACCATCACAACAGGCGGTACAAGGCTGACATTGACGCATAACACTCCCTGTTAACATTTGTCACATTTTTGTAATCTAACCGTCACATATCATAACACACCCCTTCCAACACAACCCACAGGCAAAAAACAAACTGAATTTCATTTCTTCCAGAAACAAAAAAGCCCCGCATAAGCGGGGCCTTCGTTTTAACTTAACGACTTGCTAATGCAAGCAACTAAATTAGAACTTGTGCAACAAACCGATAGAGAATGCATTAGATTCAGACTTGTCGTCTGCACCTGCAGCTACGTTACCGGCAGCAGTTTGAACTTTGTCAAGGTATGCATATTCAACATAAGCTGTTGTTTTCTTGCCAAGAGAATAGTTCAAACCTAGAGCATAGTTAGTAGAGTCTTTGAACTTCTGACCATTAGCTTTATCACGATCAACTTGAGACACTTTAACTTTAGGCATGAAGTTACCGATTTTGTAACCAACGTTTGCTTGGATGTTAGTACCTTTTTGATATGTATCCTTAAGACCTTTACCTGAGAAATCTTGATACATTACGTTAGCCATCAAACCTGCAATAGCGTACTGAGCAGAAATACGAAGCTCATTTACCGTACCAGAACCACCAGTAGTGTTACCATCAAGATTCGTACCTGCACCAAACGCTTTATCAAAAGTGTTATAGGCAGCAGCTAAGTACAAGCCTTTCTTCTTAGAACCATACATAGCCGCAATGGAAATCGCATCAGTAAAGCTAGATTCTTTAGTTGAATCACCGCCAGCAATGGATTGAGAACCATTTTCCTTAGGAATAACCGCACCAACCAATTTCACACCACCGAAAGACGGAGAAACATACGCCAGTACGTTAGAAGCACGAACCTCACCGCCAGCTTTGTTATAACCAAGGCCGCCAGCCATTGGCTTAAGGTCAGCTAGTTTTGCATCGTTAAACAAATCTTTTGGTTGAGACATTTTCAAAGGCGTATCGTGACGACCCATCAAGACCGTACCGAAACCACCGGCCAAACCAACATATTGGTTACGATTCTTAAGAGTAGAACCTGAATCGATTTGCACTTCGAACTCAGCCTTATAAACCGCTTTTAAACCATTACCTAGGTCTGTAGCGCCTTTAATACCGATACGTGATGCACGAGAGTTAACTTGTGAACCAGAGTTTGTTTTATCTTTATCACCAGCTGCATCTTTAACGCTGTATTGTTCAGCAGCCATGTTGATTTGACCGTAAACGGTAGGAGCGTCAGCCATAGCGACAGGAGCGGCGATAGCAGAAGCAACTGCTAGAGCAACAATATTCTTTTTCATTGAATAGTTTCCTATATGTAGTTAGTTTTGAAGTTTGCCCACGTAACGTGAACTTGTTGGCAACTATATTGAGTTTCAAAGGGGCCTGCAACCTTTTTTCAAAAAAAAAAACAACAAAAATTGCATGTGTTGTTTTTTTACAACAATATTCGTGAGTTTACTTACCCCTCATTATCATCAAACCCTTTACTTGTAGGGTTGTGTTTATTTTTATAGCTGACTTGTTTATATCTTCATCGCTCCAAACCGATTTCCATACAAATGATCACGACAATTTTTGAATATCGATCCTCAATTTTTTATTTCAAAATACTTTCTTAGGCCATAAAAACATCTCTAAAAAAACAGGCATACCTTGCTAACCCGCTCCCAGTCTTCGTTCGTAGTTTTTACCCCTAACCTTTATCGAGTTTTATCAAAACCATCTAGCAGATTTTTTATCAAAATTGGTCATTTTTTGCGCTTGATTTCCAAAATTGTTTGCACTATATTTTGTTAAGGATTTAGATTGTTTAACTATATATAGTGTAAAACTCAAAATATAAGCACTAGGTTACTCTTCCCTTTTTAAGTCCCATTACACGATACTCATCTAAACAACTGAAAACATTAAAAAGATTGCGAACTATGTCTAAAGAAACCATGAATGTCACCAAACGCAACGGCAAAACCGAGCCGATCGATTTAGAAAAATCCACCGCGTCATCACCTGGGCGTCGGAAGGACTGGAGAACGTCTCCGTCTCCGAAGTAGAACTCCGGTCTCATATTCAATTTTACGACGGCATGAAAACCGCCGACATCCATGAAACCATTATCAAATCCGCTGCCGATTTGATTTCCGAATCTGCACCGGATTACCAACACCTAGCAGCACGCCTGGCAATTTTTCACCTTCGTAAAAAAGCGTTTGACCGCTTTACACCGCCAACGCTGTTTGAGCATGTCAATAAAATGGTTCGCAATCACCTATATGACACTCAGCTATTGGACGACTATACAAAAGCGGAATTCGACGAACTGGATAACTACATTAAGCACGAACGCGACATGAACTTCAGTTACGCCGCCGTGAAGCAGCTGGAAGGCAAATACCTGGTTCAAAACCGCGTAACCGGCAAAATTTACGAAAGCCCACAGTTTATTTACATGCTCATTCCAATGAGCCTATTTGCTCATTATCCAAATGACGCGGAAGAAGGTAAAACACGCCTGGATTATATTAAACGCTTCTACGATGCGGCTTCGAACTTCAAACTCTCCTTGCCGACACCGATTATGTCCGGCGTCCGTACTCCAACGCGCCAATTCAGCTCTTGCGTCTTGATTGAATGCGGGGACTCGCTGGATTCCATCAATGCCACCTCGTCATCCATTGTGAAATACGTTTCGCAGCGTGCAGGCATCGGTATCAACGTCGGTCGCATTCGTGCCCTCGGCAGTGAAATTCGTCACGGTGAAGCCTATCACACTGGGATGATTCCATTTATCAAACACTTCCAAACCGCAGTCAAATCCTGCTCACAAGGTGGCGTTCGCGGCGGAGCTGCTACACTGTTCTACCGATTTGGCATTTGGAAGTCGAATCCTTAGTGGTTTTGAAAAACAACCGAGGCGTAGAAGAAAACCGTGCTCGACACCTGGACTATGGTGTGCAAGTAAACAAACTGATGTACCAACGCATGATTGAAGGCGGCAACATCACATTATTCAGCCCATCGGACGTACCTGGACTTATGAAGCCTTCTTCACGACCAGGACGAATTCGAACGCCTTTACAGCATTTACGAAGCGGACGACAGCATTCGTAAGAAAACCGTCAAAGCACTGGACCTTTTCACACAAGTTGCGCAAGAACGTGCTCAAACCGGTCGTATTACATTCAAACGTCGACCACTCGAATACGCACAGCTCGTTTGATCCGAAAAGGCACCGATTCATCAATCCAACTTATGTTTGGAAATCACGCTTCCGACTCACTCACTGGATTCAGTCGACGACCCTAACGGTGAAATTGCACTGTGTACACTTTCCGCATTTAATCTGGGCGCCTTGGAAAACCTGGACGAGTTGGCTGAACTGTCCGACTTGATCGTCCGCGCACTGGACAGCCTTCTGGATTATCAAGACTACCCGGTTGAGGCCGCACGCCGCGCCAGCATGGGCGCCGCACCCTGGGGATTGCGTGACCAACCTGGCCTATTACCTAGCCAAAAACCATGCGAAATATTCCGACGGTTCCGGCAATGGCTTGGTGCACCGCACTTTCGAAGCCATTCAGTACCACCTGCTGTCTGCCTCTTTGAATCTAGCGAAGGAAATGGGCAAATGCGAATGGTTTGAAGACACCAAATACGCTCAAGGCATCTTGCCGATTGACACCTACAAAGCCGACTTAAACGAAGTCTGCGACGAACCGTTACACCTGGATTGGGAAACTTTGCGAGAGGAAATCCAACAGCACGGCCTGCGCAACTCCACCATGACGGCATTGATGCCTTGCGAAACCTCTTCGCAAATCACCAACTCCACCAACGGCATTGAACCGCCTCGTGGCTACGTTTCGGTTAAAGCGTCTAAGGACGGCATTTTGAAACAAGTCGTCCCGGGCTTTAAGGAGCACAAGGACGATTATGAACTGCTCTGGCAAATCCCGAACAATAAAGGCTACTTGCAACTGGTGGGGATTATGCAGAAATTTGTCGACCAGGCGATTTCCGCCAACACCAACTATGACCCGGCGTCGTTCGACGAAGGGCGCGTGCCGATCAAACTGATTTTGCAAGATCTGTTATACGCTTACAAAATGGGCTTAAAAACTCTGTACTATCACAACACTCGCGACGGGGCCGACGACGCTCACGAAGACGATGGGTGCGCTGGCGGCGCCTGTAAGCTTTAAACCACAACACAAAACACAACCCAATAAAAAGGCGTTTTAGGAACGCCTTTTTTATTTCGGGTGAAACACAATTCATACCTCATTAACGCATTACAAGCATTAATCACATCCAACTCATCGCTCTCAACAATCCGCCAGCCCTTATAAAACCCTGTTAGCCATAAAACATACAGGCCCCATATTCACAGCCCACATTTCTTTCAGACATAAAAAAACCGCCAGGCCTGGCGGTTTTTCGTGTTCCGTAAAACGGTAAAGCGAATTAACGTTTCGAGAACTGTGGACGACGACGTGCTTTGCGAAGCCCCACTTTTTTACGTTCAACCTGACGCGCATCACGAGTCAATAGACCACGCTGACGCAGAGCAGAACGGTTTTCATCGTTGAATGCCAACAATGCACGAGAGATACCGTGACGAACCGCACCGGCTTGACCGGTTGTTCCACCACCTTTTACCGTGACAGTGACATCAAACTTTTCAACATTTTCAGTCGCTTCCAGTGGCTGGTTAATCACCATCAAATCGGTTTCACGCGCGAAATATTCTTTCACGTCACGACCGTTGACAGTCATTTTGCCAGATCCCGCTTTCAAGAAAACGCGAGCCACTGAGTTTTTACGACGACCTGTTCCGTAATATTGTTCTGTTGCCATTCTCAATTCCCTCTTACAAGTCTAGTTCTTTAGGTTGTTGTGCAGTATGTGGGTGTTCGGCACCGGCATACACTTTCAGTTTTTCAACATTGCACGGCCTAGAGGACCACGAGGCAACATTCCTTTAACGGCAAACTCAACCGGACGAGTCGGCTTGTTACCAACCAGAGTTTCAAAGTTTGTTGATTTCAAATTACCAACATACCCTGTTACGTGGTGATACATTTTGTCAGTACGCTTATTACCGGTAACGGCCACTTTATCCGCATTGATAACCACGATGTAGTCACCACAATCAACGTGCGGCGTGTATTCCGGCTTATGCTTACCGCGCAAACGGGCTGCGATTTCAGCCGCCATACGACCTAAAGTTTTACCGTCAGCGTCAACGATGTACCAGTCACGTTTTACTTCAGCTGGTTTTGCAACAAATGTTTTCATAACTTTGTCCTAAAAATAAATAGCTAATCCATTCCAACTATCCGGCGAACCGAATAATCACTTACTGTTTAACGGGCAATAAGAAGGGGTAAGGATTAAAGAGTGGGATTTTAGAGACTTTCTCTCTAAAGTCAAGCGTTTACCGGAATAAATACAATATTCATTTTTTACCAGGCCTGGCGAAAAAACGGAACCGAGAAGCCAGAGCCAAAAGCGCCCGAAAACGTCGTTAAAACCCTAAATTGTCGGATGCTTCCTGCAAAAGGCTTTCAGCTTCTGTTCAACACGGCGAAACTCCTTCACCACTAAGTGCCCCTTATCGGTTAACTGGGTGCCACCACCGGCTTTGCCGCCGTGCTCTTTCAGCACCAAAGGTTCGTCGAACATCTGATTCAGTTCATCGATCAATTTCCAGGCCTTTTTGTAGGACATGCTCATTTCCTTGGCCGCCTGATTAATGGAACCGAGTTTGTCGATTTTTCCAGCAACGTAATGCGTCCGATGCCGACATAGGCTTCGCCCTTGCCCATCAGCCAAAAACGCGCGCGGATGTTTTCGGCGTAAGCATCGCCCGGCAATTTGGTTTTCAATTTGCTTTTCGCCGTTTTTGTCTCGTCAGTCATAAAAGCCTATTGATTTTTGCTCAGAGAGCGTTAACAATTGAACGGTAAAGTCGGATTCAAACAATACAAGACCTGTATTTTACATACTTAACAGACTATGGGAGAAGATAAATGAACATTGGAACACTGGACAGATGGCTTCGAATCATTATCGGCGCAGTACTGATTGTTTTGGCGGCCACCGACGTTTTAGGGCTTTGGGCTTATATCGGCATCATTCCGCTGGCCACCGGCATCATTCGTTGGTGTCCGATCTACACCTTGCTGGGCATTCAAACTTGCCCATTACACGAAACGGTCAAACGCTAACAGCAACGGTTGTCTGACAGCATAAAAAAAGCCCGGCATTGCCGGGCTTTTTACGTTTAAACGATTAACCGGAAATCGTTTATTTTTGGATGCCGTGGAAAGTGTTGAATTTCTTCATGGCTTCAACCGGCTTTTGCTTACTGGTTTTCTTAGTCAATACGTACACAACCGTTTCACCGTTTGGACCTGCACCGATGTCAGAATAACGGAAGTTATCCACGTGCAGCTTCACAAACTCGTCAAACGTCGCCCAAGAAGTGAAAACATAAATACGGTTATGTTCTTTTTCAACCACTTCAGCATAAAAATCTTCTGCCGGCGCCATTTTGCCAGACATCATTTCTTCCGCCGGGTTGGTGGTTTTCTTTTTGTCGTCTTTGGTCAAACCATACACAACCGTTTCACCGTTCGGACCCGCACCGATGAAGGTACGACGATAAGGTGTTTCACCATGTTCCATATACTTTTTGTAAAGATCGCCGTCATAGAAAACGTTCATACGCTCATCCATCACGATGTACAAATCATCGTTTACGGCTTGTGAGGCTTCTGTCGTGGTATCGGCTTTCTTCTCAGGGGCTGTCGAACAGGCCGATAGGAAACCGGCCGCCATCATCGCGATAAATAGTTTTTTCATGGTTTAACTCTCTTAAAGTTTATAAAAATTACCCGCTCATTCTAAAAGCGCTACATAACAGCCATGTGAATGAAAGATGACAAAAAATGAAACCCGCTTCATCCCAGACCAAATCGCCGATAAGCAATCTTCACCCTCATTGGCCTCACCGCCGATTTTCCTTAAAAAACTCCGCCTTTAAATTGGAGACGCTTCCATAAAGGGTTTATAATATTAGAAAAATAACGAATGCACTTTTTTCATGGAACCCTCTAACATACTGCAAAACGACTGCCGATACACCCTCCCGAACCCAGACGCTCAGGAAGTTTCCCTGCGGGTGCTCGATAAGCTAAAAGACCTGGACATCAACGCCAACCCGATTCACTTCACACTGTTCTATGAATTGTTGACCAAAATCAACCCGGACATTGCCGAACAAATCGAACATGCTTTACAGTTTAACGCTTACGACGAAAGTTCCGCCCGTGTTATTTTCAACACCCTATGGTCGGAAGTCATTAGCCACAGCATGCATTCGGAAGAGTTCTCCACCATCATCAATGAACTCATTCTATACATCGAAAGCTGGGTAAACGAAGCCAAAAGCAAGCATGACGAACTCGACAGCCACATGCAGGCCATTGACGGGCTCAAAAACCCCGATGAAATCGTCAGTCGTTTGAAAACACAGGTTCTGCCCACCATAAAACATTATCAAAGCGAAACCAATGCTCTGCAAACGCAAATTGCCGAAACGAGCGATGAAATCAAACAACTGAAAAAAGAACTCGACAAAGCCACCGCCATCGCCAAAACCGACGATTTGACAAACATCCCGAACCGTCGCGGTTTCAACGAAATCATCGAAGGCGTCATGCAAGAGGCCAACGACACACAAAACAGCTTTGCGTTACTGGTACTGGATCTCGATTTCTTCAAACAGATTAACGATAATTATGGCCACCTGGTCGGCGACAGCATTTTGCGTTATCTGGCGAAAAGCCTGCATAACGAAACCAAAGGCAAAGACTTCATCGCCCGCATCGGCGGTGAAGAGTTTGTGGCCATTCTGCCACATACCAGTTACGATTCGGCCCTAAAAGTCGCCAATACCATTCGCCAGAAAATCGCTTCCAGACCGTTACAAGTACGGGGCGACAAAAAGCCGATCAACCTCACGCTTTCCGTCGCGTCGCCATGTACCAACTGAACGAAACCATTGAATCGCTTTTCGACCGTGCCGATAAAAGTCTTTACATAGCCAAGGCCACCGGTCGCAATAAAGTGTGCGGCGAAGCCGATTTATAAAGACTGTCATGCGTAAACGCTGTGCGTTGAATATCATTTCCGGCCAGCTCGGCGCCGGAAAAACCACATTACTGAAACATTTGTTGCAGCAAAAACCGGATAACGAACACTGGATGTTGCTGGTCAATGAATTCGGCGCCGTCGGATTGACGGTCCGATTCTGGAAAGCGCCTCCCAAACCAGCGTTACCCAAATTCCCGGCGGCTGCATTTGCTGCACCGCCAAGTCCGAACTCGAAACCACCGCCCTGCAATTGTTGGACGAGCAACAACCCGACCGCCTGCTCATCGAACCAACCGGACTCGGCGAACCGGACACTTTGATCGACTTATTCACCTCCGGCCAACTCGCGGGACGTTTCGATGTCCAAACCCTGTTTTCCGTGTTCGATTTACAACAAGCCGACTTGGAAGAGTTTGATCGCCTGTCGATTTTACAAAGCCTCTTCAATATGGCGGACGTGATCGTACTGAATAAAAAAGATGCCGTATCGGAAGACTGTATCCGCCAAGTCCAAGCTTATTGCGAGCAACTTTACCCGCCCAAACAAGCCATTTACATAACCCAACAGGCGCAAGTGCCATTGAATGAAATCCAGCACCCTCACTTTCATCACGACACCTACCAGCCACTACGCAACCCTTCAGCCCGTTTGCGTCTTTACACACAGCACACAACCCCCATGCCGAGCACACCCAAAGCACACTGCCTTACACGCCCATAGCACTGCCCAACTTATTAGAACGCGTTTATCAAACACAACTGGACACTCAAGCCATTGGGTGGGTTTTCGATAACGACATCACCTTTGACTGGGCCAAGCTGTTCCAGTTATTGGAAAGCTTGGGGCAAAACCGTTTTCAAGATTCGCTGAGCTCGGTGAAACGCGCCAAAGGCGTTTTCCGGGTCGGCTCAACACCGAGAATGCTGTTTCAATGGGTCAACGGCCAAGCCACGCGTGAATTCATTGCCTACCGTAAAGACAGCCGCCTGGAACTTCTGCTTGACACCTCACCGTTTGACTTCCCGGCCTTTGAAAAAGCCTTACAGGGCTGCATCAAAACCGAGGCCTAACACCACCTTTCTAACGCCACCTTTTCAATTTAATTCTTCACAGACATAAAAAAACCGCCAGGCCTGGCGGTTTTTTATATTGAACCTTCCCTGCATTTACGCAAGTTTGGTCTGTCCACCCTCGGTGTATTTCACACCGGAATGCCATTGCCAAATAAAGTACAGCAATGGAATGACCAACAAGGTCAAGACCGTCGACGACAAGGTTCCGAAAATCAAGGAAACCGCCAGACCACCGAATACCGGATCGGTAATCATGATCATCGAACCGAACATAATGGCCAGAGCGTCAACAGAATCGGACGGAAACGTACCTTACCGGCTTCAATCACCGAATCTTTCAGCGTCTTACCTTCGGCACGGTATTCCAGGATAAAGTCAATCAACAGCAACGAGTTCCGCACCACAATACCGGCCAGAGCGATGACACCAATCATCGAGGTGGCGGTAAAGGCTTGCCCGGTCAACCAGTGGCCCGGGAAAACCCCTATCATGGTCAACGGAATCGCACCCATCACGATGACCGGCATCATAAATGAGCGGTAGTAACCGACCAGAATCAGATAAATGAAGACCAGCGCCACAATGAACGCGCTCCCCATATCACGGAACACATCCAGGGTCAGGCGCATTTCACCACCCCACAACAGTGAGTAGTTCATGACATCATCCGGTTGCGCTTCCACAAATCCAAGGTTCGCCGTGTGGAAAGTCACGCCGGATTCCGGCAGTTTCACACCGTCCAACATTTTGTCCATCGACAACACCGCATACACCGGGCTGGAACGCAACAGTTCGCCCCCGACCATTACCATTTGATGCTGGTCACGCCCCATAATCGGTTTGGCTTGAACCACTTCCTTAATCGAAGCGAAGGCCGAAATCGGTACGGAAGCTCCAGAGCGGGATTGCACATTCAACGACAGCAGTTGCTCCGGAACGGTTCGCTCAGAACGCGGCAAACGCACAATGATATTCACCGGTTCACGAACATTATCCAAGTGCATATAGCCCAGCTCATAACCGTTGATGTAATCACGCAACATCTTCGCCACTTCCGCCGGTACAATGCCCAGCAGGTTGGCTTGAGTACGGTCGATATTGATTTGATAGCTTTCGGTATTCGCCGTCACCGTATCGTCGATATTGACCAGACCGTAAATGTCGTGCATCTTGGCATTGATTTCACGCGCCGCAGCACGCAACTTATCGTAATCAGGCCCATACAGTTCCGCCATAATTTGCACCGTCACCGGTGGGCCAGGCGGGGTTTCATACAATTTAATATTGGCGTTCGGGAAGACCTTACGCACCGATGCCAATTTATCATTCAACATCTGCACGATTTCATGCGACGACAAATCCCGATCATGCTTATTGACTAAATTGACACGAATCTGCGCAAAGTTCGAACCTTCTTTAATCAGATCCCCGCGCACCAGAGCGGCGAAATCGATCGGCGCATGATCGCCCAGATACACACTGTAATCGGTCACAAACGGCGTATTGGCGATAATGTCATTGACTCGACGCACCACAATATCCGTCGCTTCCAGCGCAGTGCCTTCCGGCATATCCACCTGAACCAGGAAGGTACTGGTATTGTCATACGGTAACATCTTCACTTCCACCCCGGCAGCATGCAACGGGTTGTTCATACCATCACCACGCAAAAACTGCAACGCCGGTTGCGTCATAGCCGCAAACAGGGAAATCAACACCGCAAACAAAAAGACGTTTCGCTTGGTGCGACTTTCCAATAACGGCACGATAGACTTTTCATACAAACGCTGCATCCAGTCCGGTTCATTGGCATGATGGGTTTCAGTACTGATACGATTTTGCATTTCCTTGATGGCTTTTTTGCTAGGAAGCGATAAGAGGCGTATGGCACCAGAATGTAAGCAATGACCAACGATGCAATCATCGCCACAGGTACATTGAATGGAATCGGTGCCATAAACGGCCCCATCATGCCGGTGACGAACAACATCGGAATAAAGGCCAAAATCACCGCGAAGGTCGCGACATTGGTCGGATTACCGATTTCATTGGTTGCCTTGATCAACACTTCATCGAATTTTTCAGGATCGAAGCCTTCATGAATGTGCCGGTGAATATTCTCGATGACGACAATGGCGGCATCCACCAGCAAGCCCAATGACAGAATCAACGCAAACAACGTGATACGGTTAATGGTTTGCCCGGAAATATACCCCACAAACAACACCACAAACAAAATCAGCGGCACCGTCAAGGTAACGATACCGCTTCACGCCACCCGAGGAACAGGATCAATACCACGATGACCGAGCCACCGCGATGGCCAAATGTTCCATCAACAGATTCACCGCCGCATTGGCTTTTTCGCCGTCGTTACGGGTCACGGTAATATCCACATTGGACGGCAAAACGCTCAGTTTCAATTCGTCCAATTTTTCCAGAACGGCATCCGCCACCGTGACCGCATTCGTACCCGGTTTTTTGGCCAATGAAATGGTGACGGCGGGCAATTCGCTACGCGAACTCTTCGTGCTGGACGGACCATAACCAATTCGGGTATCCGTGTCGGTTTCCATCGGCCCGTCTTCAATCCGCGCAATGTCTTTCAGGTAAATCGGGCGACCATTCTCGGTTCCGATAATGATTTCACCCACTTCCTCGGCATTGCCCAAAATCCGTTGACACGAATTGGTTCCTGCTTGTTGTTGCTGACCAAAGCGCCAACCGGCAAAGAAACATTACTGCCTTTCAACATGTCACTGATTTGCCCGAGAGACATACCGGTCAAAGCGATTTTCTGCGCGTCCAACCACACATTGACGGCACGGCGCTTTCCGCCCACCACTTCGGTGAAAGAAACCCCGGGAATGTTCCGTAGGTTTTCCACCAGTTTTAACGACACATCTCGCAAGTCGTAGCCGGACAATTCATCCGAGGTCACCGCCAACGTCATAATCGGGACATCGTCCACGTTAATCGGCTTAATGAGCGGTTGCTGAGTGTCTGGCGGCATCTTGTCCATATTCTGCATCAGCTGGTTATACAGCTTGACCAGACTATCGACTTGGTTTTCCCCCACATCAAACTGCACCGTGACAATACCGAAATCATTGGAGGCATACCCGAAAGTATGCTTCACGCCCGGTAAGGCTCCCATAATGGTTTCCAACGGTTTGACCACCATGTTTTGCACTTCGCTGGGCGTTGCCCCGCCTTTCGGAACAATGATATTCGCGGCCGGCACAACGATTTGTGGGTTGTATTCACGCGGCGTCACCAAATAGGCCAGAACACCCGCCAAGGTCACCGCGATCATAATCATCATGGTGATTTTGGAGTGGATGAAAATCTTGGCGAGCTTCCCCGCGATGTTTAAATCCGTTGATGATTTCTGTTCGGCCGTCGACATTATTCAGCCCCTTCCTTTTCCGCAGGTTCCAACACGGTATCCACATCAAGCACTTCGATGTTATCGCCATTCAACAGACTGATATTATTGTCCACCACGATGGTGTCGCCCAAGTTCAAACCGGCCTTAATTTCAACTTTATCGCCAATTTTTTCTCCCAAGCGCACCATATGGAAATTGGCTTTACCATCCTCCAAAACGAAAACGCCTTCTACACCGGAACGATTCAAAACAGCTGATTTCGGCACCATCATGGTTTGACGCTCACCGCGTTTAAAGCCGACACGAGCGAAAGTTCCGCTGTTGACGTTCACCAAAGACGGAAGACTGAGCTTAACCGTATGGGTACGTGTTTTCGGATCGGCGGCGCTGACCAGCGTATAAATAGTGCCGGTTAAGGGTTTCGACTGACCATCGATAATCACTTCCGCCTCATCCCCCGGGCGAAGCACTGCAAACAAATCTTCCGCTACCTGGGTTCTGACACTCAGCGACTTCAAGTTCTCCAACACCAAAACAGGATTACCCGGTGCCGCCAAATCACCGGCCACAGCCATTTTATCAACCACCACACCATCAAACGGTGCTTTTACATTAGCGTAATTCAACTGTGATTTCGCTTGATTCAAGGCCGTTTTAGCCGACACTAAATTCTCTTGCGCCACTTTATATTGCAAATTAATCTTGTCAAACTGCTGTTTGGACACCGAATCTTCTTTATAGAGTTTGGAAAATCGGTCATAGTCCAGTTTGGCATCTTTTAGAGCCGCTTCCGCTTGCTGGTAAGCCGACTTCGCCTGCAAAATCTGGCTATTGACATCACTGGAGTCGATGGAGAAAAGCAATTCACCTTTTTTCACTTGCTGGCCGACTTTCACATCCAGGTTTTTAATGTACCCCATCAGACGCGAGGCAATTTGCGCCTTTTGATCCGGCACCACGGCACCCGGCACCACCGCCTTCAGCGGAATGGTGCCCAAGCTCACGGTTTCCACCGGCGCTTTGATGGTTTGAACGGCTTTATCGGTGTTATCAGCGTTATCGGTCTCTGTCGCCTCTTTGCCGCAACCGGAAAGGCCAATAGCCGCAACCAGGCTGCTTGACAGTATCAATTTTGCAATGGTTTTCATTCGTCTACCCTTTAAAAAACTTTAAAATTTTGAAATTCGATTCATTCTGCTTTTTCGGCTTTGGATTAAAGCTGTTCGACACTCATCGTGCCGGTTTCAAGACGCAATTTCGCTTTTTGAATGTTTTTCTCAAAAACGGCATTGACCAAGTCGGCTCTCGCTTTATCCAACTGTGCCTGGTTCGACAACACTTCGGTCATGGTGGCAATACCACCTTTATAGCGTTTCATCACCAAACGCTGCGCTTCTTCAGCCTGTTT
>LZQQ01000053.1_pt1 | contig 18447 bp, 22 predicted proteins | sample 768581 | NCBI WGS metagenome assembly LZQQ01 (sample SAMN05207185, study PRJNA324510) | oil field metagenome | isolation source: sample BH-FW-20 from oil reservoir | place: India: Bombay High | collected 2015-11-25 | reverse complement strand
AACCACAGTTGAGGTCATCAGAGCGCTCCCACGCTTGATGGCCGCCGTACCAAAGAAGGCGATTCTAGATGAGCAAGATTGCACCTCGTAAAAACACCCAATTCACAGTGGCTGTTGTACCCGATACCCAAAATTACTCAAACCACCGTCATCAGCGCGAGCTGGGTTTCCCGCTCAATGCCCGCGAGATGCTCTGGGACATGATGCAACACATCTCCCGAAATTCGGTGAAGAACGGCGGCAGCATCGCGTTCGCAACCGGTCTTGGAGACATGTGGCAGCACCCAATCAGCCAGGACATCGATGACGAACATGCCGCCCGTGGTGACAAAGCAGTGGCCAACCCCCTCATTGAAGCTCATCCCCGCATCGCCTGAGTATGTTCTCGACATCGAGATTCCAGCGGTAAAAATGGCCTACAAAATCCTTGATGGGCAACTGCCATTCTCGGTGGTGCCTGGCAACCACGATCATGACCACCTCTGGACGGACGCGAACCACCCCCCACGACCAGATGCCCACCTTGGCGACTCCAAGATCTACGGGGTCGGCGGCCTTCATGTCGGGCAACTCACGAATTGGATTGCCACCTTCGGCGCTGATACGCCGTTTTTCAGAGACAAGCATGGTACGTGTCGTCGTACCGCGGAGGTGCAAACAGTGCTCAGGTTTTCAACGGGGGCGGCTACCGTTTCCTGCACCTGGGCCTGGAAATGTCACCTCACACCGACGTAATTGAGTGGGCTGAATCGGTCCTGGCCAAATATAAAGGCTACCAACGATCATATCCATCCATGAGTTCATTGATGGTGAAGGGAACCGTGAATCGTTGGACTGCTCGATTTGTCCCGACTTGACCCTGACCGCCACAATCCTCAGCGGCTGTGGGACCGCTTCGTTTCCCGTCACGACCAAATCTTCGCGGTTCTGAATGGTCACTTCCACGGTTGCCGTCATCGCATAGATAGCAATCAATTTGGGCATCCCGTCTACCAGTTTTTAACCAACTATCAGTGCCGCAAGCAATCGGTCACGGGCTCTGTGGGCTCTGTGGGCTCTGTGCCGGATGCTCATATTCTGGACGGCATTGGTGATGGATGGATTCGGATGATGGAGTTCGACCTGGCTGCTGATCAACCTCGGCTTCGACTCCGCGCCTACTCGACTTACTTCAAAGCCTATTCGACAGAGCTGCCTCATTACGCATCGTGGTACGCCTCTGAGCACCCGGACTTGTCGCCGGAGGCATTTGCTGCCCTGGATGAATTTGAGCTAGCGCTGGACGGTTTCCACGACCGCTTTACTTTGGCACGTATCAATACACCGACTCCAACCTCCTCCTGCGTGACTGCTGAGGTCTAACTCATGGTTCCCTCTGTCGATCACACGTCTGCTAACGCAGCCAGCTCAAATCCCGAAGCTTCCCTCGCAAGCCTGAAACGTCGCGGGAGGATCAAGGCAATCTACATTCTTGCGTTGGTTTCAAGCATATCACTGCTCTGCTACTACGACAGATTTGTGGTAGCGATTGTGGCCCAATCCATCAAAGCTGATTTGCATGTGAGCGACGGGGAAATTGGCCTGTTGACAGGGCTTGGGTTCGCCGTTGTTTACTCAGTTATGGCCGTTCCGATAGCACGATTCTCGGATAGTGGCCGCCGAGTAAAAACGCTTAGCATCTCCCTTGCATTCTGGTCATTGATGACGGCCTTATGCGGTGCCGCCACCAGCTTCCCCATGCTACTGCTCGCTAGGCTTGGGGTGGGTCTCGGCGAAGCTGGGGGCAATCCTACGATGCATGCACTGGTATCAGAAACCTTCGAAAAGCGCTGGCGCGGGACCGCAATCTCAATTGTTGTGGTGGCGGGTGGGCTCGGGTTCATGGCCGCTAGCTCAGTGGGCGGCTGGATAGTCGACCACTGGGGATGGCGTGCAGCATTCTTTGCAGGCGCCGTACCAGGCCCGCTGCTAGCGCTTTTGCTGTGGGGTACCGTGCGTGAACCAAAGGTCGCAAATCCTGTTGCTGATGAGCGAGGAATTCTGACCTCATCCAAAATTCTGCTGAAGCGAAGAGCCTTCAAAATGCTGTGTGTCGGCTTGTCGATTTGCACTATTGGCTCATTTGCCATGATGAGCTGGACCCCGGCTTATCTAATGCGCCACTTCAATATCACAGCCTCCCAAGTCGGTTCAGGCTACGGGCTTACGATGGGGGTGTCCACGGTGGCTGCGATGTTGGTCGGTGGCATATTGGCCGATACCTTGGCCAAGCGCGATCCTCGTTGGAGCCTGTGGCTGCCCGCAGCTTCCTATGTCGTCGCGCTTCCGTTCACCGTCGCTTCCTGCTCCAGTCCAACCTGGCGAACGCATTGTTGTTGGTGGCTCCCATGACCTTTGCAGCAGGGCTTGCTACACCTCCTGCATACGCTTTGGTTCAGTCACTCTCTGGCTCAAAGCTTCGTGCAACCGGTGCTGCTCTATTCTTGCTCTTTACGAACCTAATCGGTATGGGAGTCGGCCCATCATTGACCGGTATTGTTAGCGACATGTTTACCCACTTCCTGGGAGCAGATGCATTACGCGGCGCTATGGCCCTAGTTGCATCCGCATACCTTATCGGAGCATGTGTCATGATAAGTGGCGCACGCACTCTCATCGCTGATATTGAGAGCGCAGACAAAAACTAGATCCTTTTCCGCCCAAACACGCTAAGCCTAGAGAGCAGGTGACACTCGCTCTCGCCTACTTCTACACCCTAAGCATTGGTTGCCCTATGAAGTCTACCATTAGTTTTTTCGTGCGCAGCAAAAATGCAATGATGATGTTTTCGTTAGTGTGCGCCGCTGCCAGTGTTCAGGCGCAGCCGCAGGGCATGCTTGATCGCCTTGAGAAGCCAGCGCATAAAGCGGTCAAGGCTGCAGAAAGCTCACTTAACTCTTTGGCTCTAGCGGGTGACAGAACAGTTGTTGTCGGAGAGCGTGGTCATATCCTGTGGATGGATGGTGCAGACAATCATTGGCGGCAAGCTGATGTCCCTGTTAGTAGTGATTTAACAGCTGTCCAGTTTGTTGATGAAAATACCGGATGGGTGGTCGGTCATGATGGTGTCGTGCTGCATAGTCAAGACGGCGGAGAAAGCTGGAGTCTACAATTAAATGGACACCAGATTGCAGCTTTGCATGAAGCGCTGGCAGGCGTGCTCAGTGCCAGTGGTGACGAGAGAAGTGCTGAAAAGTTAAGCTTTGGCGCTGACCGGGGTGTTGATCAATCATTGCTGGCGTTGCATTTCAGCGATGCCAATCACGGTATTGTGGTTGGCGCCAGCAACCTCGCACTCGAAACCCGAGATGGTGGTGCTAGTTGGAGCGTTATTTCGCATCACATTGATAACGAGAGCGGGTTGCATCTGTATGGTGTTGTCGAGGCCTTGGGCGCTTTGTATGTGCTGGGCGAGCAAGGGCTGATACTGAAAAAGAACCCTCAAACAGCTACATATCATGCTGTCAAAAGCCCATATCGCGGCTCCTGGTTCGGCGGCATTGGTAGCCATGATCGCCTGCTGGCCTACGGTTTGCTTGGCAACACCTGGGTCACCGCCGATGGTGAAAACTGGTTGAAAAGTGATATGAACAGCTCTGTTGCTATTACCTCCGCAAGCAGCGTGAGCGCCACTGATCTGGTTCTCGTGAGTCTTAACGGCGAGGTTTTTTATTCAAATGACGGCGGCAAGCGGTTCGAAACGCAAGCTCTGGGTAGCCAATACCCTTTCTATGCCGTGCAAGCAAAAGACAGTGAAACCCTGGTGGTTGCCGGGTTGAATGGCGTCAAGATTATAAAGATTAATAAAGATGAGGAATACCCATGATTAAAGAGGCCGTTGATTTGGGTAAAGACATTAATGAATCATTTGACGCTGATTCAGGAAGTGTAGTTGAGAAAATAGTATTCAGTAATAGGCTGGTTTTGGTTTTAATGACCCTTGTTATATCGGCATTTATGGCCTATGTCGTGGTGGATAAGCTGGCGTTAAGTGCCAGCTATGAAAAATGATGCCGCAGAACCATGAGTACGTCGTTAACTATTTTGAGCATAGTGACGAGTTAAGTGGGCTAGGCAGCGCTTTGAGAGTGGTCGTTACCAACCCGAATGGTAATATTTTTGATGCTGAATATATCGAGCAGCTACGACGTATAAATGATGATTTGTTTATGGTGCCCGGGGTTGATCGAGCATGGATAAAATCTTTGTGGTCACCAGCCGTGCGTTGGACAGAAGTGACCGAAGAAGCTTCCGCGGAGGCCCGGTTATGCCGAGTACCTACGACGGCTCAGCGCAAGAGTTAGAGAAGCTTAAGCTTAATATCATACGAGCCGGTGTGCTGGGTGAGCTGGTGGCTAATAACTATCACTCCAGCATGATATTTTTGCCACTATTGGATAGTGACCCAACCACCGGTGAGGCGCTGGACTATGCAGTACTGTCAAAGCGTATTGCTGACGTGCGTGCGCAATATGAGGCTGAAGGGCTTGTTGATATTCACATTGTTGGTTTTGCGCAAATTATTGGCGAGCTGGTAGCTGGGTTGTCAGAAGTGCTGATGTTCTTTGCAGTGGCTATCCTGATTATCAGTTTGATTATATTTATTTACACGCGCTGCGTGCTTAGTACGGCTCTAATGATTTCTTGTTCGCTTATTGCTGTGCTATGGCAGTTAGGTATTGTTTCACTAATGGGGTTTAGCCTGGACCCCTTCTCTGTACTGGTTCCCTTTCTGGTATTTGCTATCGGCGTCTCTCATGGTGCGCAAAAGATGAATGGCATTATGCAAGACATAGCCGTCGGTGCGCACAAACTGGTTGCTGCGCGGATGACGTTTAGGCGACTGTTTATTGCTGGGTTAACCGCGCTGCTGGCAGATGCCGTTGGCTTTGCCGTGCTGATGTTATTCGATATCCCGGTGATTCGAGACCTGGCCGTAGCCGCCAGTGTCGGTGTAGCGGTATTGATTTTCACTAATCTAATTATGCTTCCAGTCCTGTTGTCATACACAGGTGTGAGCGTGTCAGCTGCAAAACGTAGTTTGAAGGAGCAAACAGATAGTCCATCTGCATTCAGCTTGGTTGGTCTTCTTGTCAAGTTGCAGGTTTTTACGAAAAGACGTTGGGCTGTTTCTGCGCTGTTGATGGCTGCAGTTCTGGTGTTGATTGGTTATACCACTAGTCTTGATCTGCAAATAGGTGACTTGGATGAAGGTGCGCCAGAGCTGCGCCCTGATTCGCGATACAATCAAGACAATGCCTTTGTAGTACAGAACTACTCGCTGTCCAGTGACCAGTTTGCCGTAATTGTAAAAACACCGACTGATAGTTGTATGAATTTTGCTGCGCTTGATGCGATGGATCGCCTGAGCTGGGAGCTGGAGCAGTTGCCAGGGGTGCAAGCCACTCAGTCGTTGGCCGCAGCGGTTAAGCAAATTACCTCGGGTGGATACGAAGGTAATCCTAAGTGGCTGACGCTGAGCCGCAACCAATACGTAATCAACTATGGCGCACAGGCAGCCAGCGTCAACAACCAGGACTTGTTTAACGTTGAGTGCTCGGTTATGCCGGTAGTGGCATACTTAGCCGACCACAGAGCCGATACCTTGAATCAGGTTACTGAGTTGGTTCAGGTTTTTGCTGACCAATACAACAGTGATGAGTACGAATTCTTAATGGCAGCGGGTAACGCTGGTATTGAAGCTGCGACTAACCAAGTAGTGAGCACGGCTTGGCGTCAAATGCACCTTTATGTCTACCTGGCCGTAGCCGCACTATGCTTCGTGACCTTCCGTAGCTGGCGTGCGGTGGTGATTGCGGTATTGCCTCTAGCACTAACCTCGTTGTTGGCTGAAGCACTCATGGTGGTGTTGGGTATTGGCGTAAAAGTGGCTACCTTGCCGGTTATCGCGCTGGGTGTGGGGATAGGTGTGGACTATGCCTTGTACCTCATCAGTATTCAGTTAGCTGGACAGCGCAACGGCGAGACCTTAGCTCAAGCCTACTATCGCGCACTGGCTTTTACCGGAAAGGTGGTTGCGGTGGTCGGTGTTACCTTGGCTGTCAGTGTGATTACGTGGGCCTGGTCTCCAATAAAATTTCAGGCTGATATGGGGATACTGTTAGCTTTTATGTTTCTGTGGAATATGGTCGGCGCTCTTGTTCTTATCCCCGCGTTGTCTCATTTCTTGATGGGCGATAGGCACTTTTTCAAAAGTGTCAAAAAATAAGATTAGTAAAGTCACTGGTGGGCAGTTGATATCCGTGTGTGTAAGCAATAAATCAATACCTGGAGTATGATATGAAAAATAAGGTGTTTGTATTAAACAAGCCGGCGCTTAATCAGCTGGGCTTGGTGGTCTCTGCAATTGTGCTGGGTGCAGCATTGCCTGGTGTTGGGCATGCGGCACCTATAGATGTCGGTAATCCTGATATTGAAGTTCGTTGGGATAATACTGTGCGGTTGAATTATGCTCACCGTGTAGAAAGCCAGGATAAAAATACTCTTGCACAAGTTAACGCTGATGACGGTAACCGTAATTTTGATAAAGGTACTGTTTCTACTCGGCTGGATATTTTGTCTGAGTTTGACTTTGTTTATAAGCGTAACCATGGCTTTCGGGTGACGGCGGCGGGTTGGTATGATCGCGCCTATGACCGCTCACTCGATAATAAAAGCGTGGGCACCAGTAACCATATCAATAGCAGTGGTAACCAGGCGCTGGGCTTGTCCAGTGAAACCAAACGATTTTATCGTGGGCCATCTGCTGAGTTTCTTGATGCCTTTGTATTTACCCGTTTTGAGATAGGTGGCATTAATACCGACGTTCGTGCAGGAAGCCACGTGGTGTATTGGGGCGAAAGTCTTATGGGTAATGGCATCATGCATGGTATTGCTTATGGCCAAACCGGTCTCGATTTGGCCAAATCCGTGGCCGTCCCTGGCACAGAAGCCAAGGAGCTGTTCAGACCGCTGAACCAGATTTCCATGCAAATCCGCCCCAGCGCTGAGTTGTCTATCGCGTTGCAGTACATGCTGGAATGGGAAGCCTTCCGTCTCCCAGAGGCCGGTAGTTTTCTAGGCACGACTGACATGCTGTCTCTTGGTGGAGAGGGGCTTATTTTAGGCCCTGGCGTGGTAGCTCGCCGTGCGCATGATGCCACACCAGATGATCGAGGCGAGTGGGGTGTAGCTGCTCGTTGGTCACCTAGCTGGGCTAAGAACGGCACTATTGGGTTCTACTACCGTAATTTTGCCGATAAGCTGCCACAAGTCTTTTTGACTGGTGGAGGTGCTAATTATCATTTGGCCTATGGAGATAATATTGATCTGTATGGTCTGAGTTTCACCCAGCAAATATACGGTATTAGCGTGGGGGCTGAAATCTCTTATCGTGACAATATGCCCCTTGTCAGTGATGTTACTGCTCTTGCAGCCATGCCTAGAGATGGGTCTGTTCCGGGTGCGAGAGGTAAGACATGGCATGGATTGGTTAACCTGATGGGTACTAGGCCCGCTAACGCGCTATGGGACTCATTGGGCTGGTCTGCCGAGTTGACCTGGATGCATGTTGATAAAGTTACTGATAATGCTCACCTGTACAAAGGTCGTAGTGGTTATGATGGACTGGATAAGCCAGATGACACTTATGTCGCTTTAGCGCTTAACCTGAATCCAACGTACTTCCAGGTGATGAATGGGGTGGATATGTATTTGCCCTTTAGTGTTTCTTATGGCGTGCATGGTAATGCTGCTACTACCTCTGGTGGTAATGAAGGCGCAGGTAATTATAGTTTGGGTGTGGGGCTTGACGTTCATTCGCGCTATAGGTTCGACTTGCGTTACACAGATTACCTGGGGCGAAACAAGGTTAATGATGCAGGTAATCGTGTATACAACGGTGGCAACTCTCTGCTAACAGATCGTGGTAATGTCAGTCTTACGTTTAAAACAACCTTCTAGGGTGTGGGAGTCATAATATGAAACGACTAATCATTTCTGGCTTTGCTGTGGCCTTGATGCACTCGGCAGTCGCTGCGGTAACTGCAGTGGAGGCAGAGCAACTAGGCTCTTCTTTAACCCTGTTTGGCGCCGAAGCCGGCGCTAACGCAAACGGTGATATTCCGGCTTATACGGGTGGTTTAACTACAGCGCCAGCTGGATATGTGCCTGGCTCTGGTAAATATGTAAACCCCTTTGCTGATGAGAAGCCGCTATACAGTGTTTCAGCTGTGAATATGACGGAATACAGCGACTATCTGACTGAAGGTACTAAGGCGCTAATGGAGGCCTACCCTACTTTCAGAGTCGATGTTTATCAGACTCACAGAACCGTTGCTTACCCGCAGTCGGCTCTTGAATCAACTAAGGACTGTGCGGTTAATGCCAGATTAACCGATGCTCAAGGTTCAGGGTTTACTGGTGGCTTTAACTGTGTGTTGTTCCCTATTCCACAAAATGGAATGGAAGTCATCTGGAACCACAAGACACGGGCGTTGGGTAAATACCAGACGGTGATCGACGCAGAAATCTATAACGTTGGTTCCAATGGTCGTGCGGTGTTGTCCACTACAGGGGACCAGTACTATCATAACGTCTTCTGGGACCCTGACGCTCGCGCTCAGTTTGAGGGTGACAGGTTCTTCAGTATGCTCCGAAATAACTACAAGCGTCCAACCCGCCGTGCAGGTGAAATGCTGCTGGTGAAAGACCCTGATAATGACCAAGAAGTTGGCCGTATGGCCTGGTCTTACCTGCCTGGTCAGCGTCGCGTTCGTCTGGCGCCTGACGTTGCGCATGATGCACCAAACCCATCCACATCTGGCATGACTACCTATGATGATGACAAAATAGGTGGTCTTGAACGCTTTGACTGGGTGCTTAAAGGCAAGCGTGAGATGTTGGTGCCCTATAATAATTACGATGCGGTTTTCTGGACCTCTAAAGAAGACCTGCTGACGCCTCACCATGCTAAGCCGGAGGCTATTCGTTGGGAGAAGCACCGTGTTTGGATAGTAGAGGCCAGTCTCAAAGAAGGTCAGCGCCACGTGTACAGCAAGCGCCGTTACTACATCGACGAAGATAGCTGGGCCATTGTTGCCCAGGAATCGTACGATGCTCAAGGCAACTTGTGCGGGTGCCGCTGTTCCTGAGTTTCCAGGCTTACGATCAGCAAGTGCCTTACTCGGGGTCCGCTATGTATCATGAATTGAATACCTCGGGTTGGACTATGTATTCCTTGCTTAGCAGTAACTCCTCCAAGCTGCTTTATAAAGAAGGTCATACTGATGGTTTCTTTACAGCAGAGGAAATGGCTGGTAGTGGCGTACGTTGATAAAGGGTAAGCAAAGGCCGTCTTAGGGCGGCCTTTGTTATTAGACACGGCTTGTAATAATAAGGTTTAGATATGTCTGACTTTGAATTTCGCGAACCAGCCGTCGTGAGCGAAGAACTGCGGATGTTACGTGATCAAGCTCGACGCTTTGTTAAAGATGGGTAAGCGGATTAAATGGTTGATCTTACCTTTGCATGAGAGTGAGACAGACCGGCATCTCATCGGATTATCTGGTTGATGCTTCACCTACTGCTGGTGCATGTTTCCTTCGCTAATTCCAGCAAGAACCCCACACGCCTCAACTTCCCGGTCATCGTTGCAACTCGCTCTCAGTGAAACGAGTTGTTTCTCAAGCGCTTGCAGAGCGGTTATCTGCGACCGCACATGAGAGATGTGATCATCGAGCAAGGCGTTGACGGCGGTACAAGGCTGATGAGGGTCGTCCTGATAGCTCTGTAGTTCGTGAATCTCAGCCAGTGACAGGCCCAGGATTCTGCAGCGACGGATGAAGGCCAGCCCCTCACCATGCTTCTCGGTATAGACACGGTAACCGTTGTCCTGCCGATCAGGCGGCGGCAACAAGCCCTGCTGTTCATAGAAGCGGATCGTCTGTGTTTCGACCCCTACCAACTGCGCCAACTGACCAATGCGCATCAGCCTCCTCCCCAACGGATTCTTTACTCTATTGACCTTATAGTAGCTTTATAGTTTTAAATGGTACCACAACATTGTTCAAGTGGAGTCGTATCATGAGCAAATCCTGTGGTGGCGCCTGTGGCGGTGATGCAACGTCCGCAGCGGATACCGATATACAGGCCTCCTCCGAGGCGCCAGGGAGATGGGTCAGTGTTTATGCCGTGCCGAAGATGGACTGTCCATCAGAAGAACGAATGATTCGCCTAGCCCTGAACGGCTTTGAGGAGATTCGGGCGCTGTCCTTCGACTTGTCGAACCGCCGGCTGAAGGTCGTGCATGACGGCGAGGTCGAGCCCGTCACCTCGAAACTGAAGACCTTGGGGCTAGGCGCCTCGCTTCAGGAAACCGTCGCTGCAAATCCGGAGACCATCAAGGCCGCCGAGTTTTCGGCAGCTTCTGCTAAGCAAGAATCCGGGACCCTGCGCTGGTTGCTCGGCATCAATGCACTTCTGTTCGTGGTGGAAATGACTGCCGGTCTGATCGCCCGGTCCACCGGCCTGATTGGAGAATCCCTGGACAATTTTGCCGATGCGGCGGTGTACGGGCTTGCCCTTTATGCGGTTGGACATAGCGTGAAAATGCAGGTACGTGCCGCGCATCTTGCTGGTGTACTGCAACTGATCTTGGCTGTGGGCGTGCTCGTAGAGGTGGTGAGACGCTTTGTATTCGGTAGTGAGCCTGAATCGCTGGTGATGATGGCTATCGCATTCGTCGCATTGATTGCCAATACCAGTTGTCTGCTGCTCATATCCAAACATCGGGAAGGCGGGGCGCACATGAAGGCAAGCTGGATATTCTCGGCCAACGACGTGGTGATCAACCTGGGGGTCATCACCGCCGGCGCCCTGGTCGCGTGGACCGGTTCCAATTATCCGGATCTGATTATCGGCACCATCGCGGGGGCATTGTACTTAACGGTGCCAGACGCATTTTGGCGTTGAAGGGTTAAATAATGCTCATTATTGGCAAAAAGCTCTCGCCGTATGCCCTATTGTCCATATCGGGCCTGCTGGCAGCGTCTGATCAGGCTGTAAAGTGGCTGGTGCAGCAATCAATGGCCTATGGCGAGTATGTTTCGGTGACCCCGTTCTTTAACTGGGTGCACCTATGGAACACCGGTGCCGCATTCAGTCTTTTTGCGAATGGTGGAGGCTGGCAGCGCTACTTTTTTATCGGAATCGCGGTAGTGGTCTCGATTTTTCTGATCAAGCTGATCCTTGAAAATCGTCATAAAGGAGAAGCCATCGCTTACAGTCTTATCCTCGGTGGCGCCATGGGCAACCTGATTGACCGGGTCTTTCGCGGCTATGTTGTGGATTCCTTTGATTTCTATTGGCGAGACTGGCATTGGCCGGCCTTCAACCTGGCTGATATTGCAATTGTCCTCGGTGCCTTACTTTTCGTTTCCAGCAGCTTGTTGGGTAAAAAAGCAAACACCAATGCCGAGTCGGATGGATCTGACTGACACCTACGCCTATACAACACCATGACCGAACTTCCCGACAACATCCTTCACCTGCCGCAATACCAAGTACTGGGCTGCAAATCAACCGACGACGAAATGCACTTCCAGGTGGACGTGCCCGATCCCATCGCCTGCGAGGAATGCGGCGTGCAGGGTGAGTTCGTACGGTTCGGCAAGCGTGACGTTCCCTATCGTGATCTGCCCATCCACGGCAAGCGGGTCACTCTCTGGGTGGTCCGCCGCCGATACACCTGCCGGGCCTGCAAGACAACATTCAGGCCCCAGCTACCGGAGATGGTGGACGGATTCCGTATGACACTGCGGCTGCATGAGTACGTGGAGAAGGAATCCTACAACCACCCCTACACCTTTGTGGCGGCACAGACCGGCCTGGACGAGAAGACGGTGCGCGACATCTTCAACGCCCGCGCCGAGTTCCTGGGGCGCTGGCACCGCTTCGAGACGCCCCGCATCCTGGGCATTGACGAGCTATACCTGAACAAGCGCTACCGCTGCATTCTAACCAACATTGAGGAGCGAACCCTGCTCGACCTGCTGGCCACCCGCCGCCAGGACGTGGTGACCAACTACCTGATGAAGCTGAAAGACCGGCAGAAGGTCGAGATCGTCAGCATGGACATGTGGAACCCCTACCGGGCAGCGGTCAAGGCTGTGCTGCCCCAGGCCCGTATCGTGGTCGATAAGTTCCATGTGGTGCGCATGGCCAACGATGCCCTAGAGAGAGTGCGCAAGGGCCTCAGAAAGGAGCTGACCACCCCCCAGAGCCGGACTCTCAAGGGAGACCGGAAAATCCTGCTGAAACGCGCTCACGAAGTCTCAGACCGGGAGCGCCTCATCATGGAGACCTGGACAGGCGCGTTCCCGCAACTGCTGGCCGCCTACGAGCACAAGGAGCGCTTCTACGGCATCTGGGACGCCACCACACGGCTCCAGGCAGAAGCCGCCCTGGACGAGTGGATAGCCACCATCCCGAAGGGCCAAAAGGAAGTCTGGAGCGATCTGGTCAGGGCAGTGGGAAACTGGCGCGAAGAGACCATGACCTACTTCGAGACGGACATGCCCGTCACCAACGCTTACACGGAGTCCATCAACCGACTGGCCAAGGACAAGAACCGTGAAGGGCGCGGTTACTCCTTCGAGGTGATGCGGGCACGAATGCTCTACACCACGAAGCACAAGAAGAAGGCACCGACTGCGAAGGTCTCTCCTTTCTACAAGAAAACCATCGGTTACGGACTGCCGGACTTCGCAGAGGAACTCAACTACGGAGTCGATCTATCAACCATCTGAGGGTGGTATCAGATTGATGGGGTGAAGGTGCCCCATCAACCATTAAATCCGTATACCCATTTTTCACGCAATCGGCAACGGCGGCTTCGACCTGTTCCGCGCTGGTGACGTCGCACGTTGAATAGGCGCACTGGGTGTTCGGGTTTGCCTGTCGAATCAGCGCCAGTGTCTCGTCGAGAGCCGGCTTTGAGCGTGCGGTGATATAGACCGCCTTTGCGCCCGCCTCGGCGAAGGCGACAGCCGTGGCCCGGCCGATCCCCCTTGATCCGCCGGTGATGAAGATGACCTTGCCCGACGCGCTTTCCTTCAACGCCAAAGTCGGGTCGAGCGCTGCATATCGGGCATGGTGTTCCGTCAGGGAAAGAAACTGGGTTTCAAGCGAGGACATGTCTGCCTCCTGCTGGGTTTGGCGTTTCAATAGATCAATAGAAATCAAGCTTTTGATCCACTTGTTTCTTGAAGATATCGTTTGACGAAAACTCAAGATGTCGTTATGCCATCTAAGCGCCAGCGCTCACTCCTTCGCAGCATCCCGGTACCCGGCCATCATTTTCATCATCCAGCCCGGATACTCCTCTGGTATACGGCTCACCTCGTCGAGAGCATTAAGTTCTTCGCCAGACAACCGGATCTGCGCTGCCTGGATATTGGCTTTCAGCTGCTCCGGCCGCTTGGCGCCAACGATAACGCTGGTCACGGGTTTTTGGTGCAACAGCCACGCCAGAGCGATCTGGGCCACGGTAACCGGCTCGCCGTCGATCTGCTTTCCGTCGGCAATCTCCCGCATCACCTTGATGACTTCGCTGCCCCGCTCACGGTTGACGGGTGGGAAATCAAACTTGGCGCGGCGGTTTTCCTCGGAAGCGTCCGGCCCCTCGTATTTGCCAGATAGGTAACCGCCTGCCAACGGGCTCCAAACCATCAGCCCGACCTTCTCGGATTCCAGCATCGGCACGATATCCCGCTCCAGATCGCGACCGACAAGGGTGTAGTGGGCCTGCAAGGATGTGATCGGGCACAGATTGCGGGCCTGGCTGATGCCGATGGCTTTCATCACCTGCCAGGCAGCCCAGTTGGACAGGCCCACGTAGCGCACATGACCTTGCTGCACCAGGGTGCTAAGTGCCTCTAGCGTTTCCTCGATCGGTGTGGCCGGGTCAAAACCGTGGATCTGGTACAGATCGATATAGTCCGTTTGCAGGCGCGCCAGGCTCGCCTTGCATTCGCTCATGATATGACCGCGGGAAGCACCACGGGCATTGGGGCCATCCCCCATAGGGCCCAGCACCTTGGTGGCCAGCACCACATCTTCGCGGCGAACGCCGAGGTTCTTCAGGGACTGGCCGACGATGCGTTCGCTGGCGCCGAAACCATAGATGTTGGCGGTATCGATAAAGTTGATACCCGCCTCCAGGGCGATCCTTACCAGTTCGTCGGCCTGTTCCTGCTGCAACTGGCCGATCAGCCCCAGATGTCCTCATCGCCGCCGAAAGTCATGGTGCCCAGACACAGTTCGGAGACGAACAGCCCCGAATTACCCAGCGGCTTGTAGCTCGGACGATTGTCACCATTGAACAGTGGTAAACGCTCAGTTGCCATGTCTCACCTCATTATGCTTTTCGGTTGGTGTTCCAGAATTCACTGAAATACTGCCGGTTTCGGTTTTTTGCACGTGCTTGTGTTACTCGGCGAAGATGGTCTGATAGAAACGCATGGTGCCCTCCCAGGAACGGGCGGCAGCCTCTTCGTCATAACCAACCGGCATACCAAACTCCTGGGCGATCCTGTCAGCGCCCGGTTGGTAAATGAGTGCTGCACGCCGGGGAAGCTCACCAGTGTCAGGTCGACTTCGGCATCCTGCATCTCCTTGACCAGGCTCGCCACCTGATCCGAGGGGACCAGCTTGTCGGCACCGCCGGTGTACACCTGGATCCTGGCCTTTACGGATCCGGGCTCAGCCTGGAGGGGGCTGCCGAGCGCACCGTGGAAGCTGACAACGCCGTCCAGATCAACACCCATGCGCGCCATGTTGAGAACAACGGCACCGCCAAAGCAGTAACCTTGTGCTGCAATTCGGGACGCATCAACACTTTCGTGGTTCTTCAGGATGTCCATCGCCTTCATAAAGCGTGCCTTAACCTGGTCCATGTCCCTGGTGGCTTCCTGCATGAATTTCTGGGCAGTATCAGGGTGGTCGGCTTGTTTGCCAGCGCCATACATATCCAACGCAAACGCCGTATAGCCGGCTGAAGCCAGCCGTTCTGCCTGATCTCGCGCGAATTCATTGTGCCCCCACCATTCATGGACAACCAGAACCCCCGGACGCTTCTGCCCGAATTCATCATCCCAGGCCATGTAGCCGGTGAAGGTCTCGTCGCCGACTTGATATTCGATGGTTCTGGTTTGCGTTTCTGCCAGTACCTGCGTACTTGCAACAGTGAGTGACAGCGTGGCTGCTGCCAGTGCTGTTTTCAGGGTGCTCATCATCTGTTTGCTCCTTTTCGCTCGTTATGAGTCAATTTGCGTAACGATTATGTACGGGTAGATATCGACCAAAGCTCACAGGAAATGTCGCCGGGTGAGCGAACACGAATTTAATCGCTCGCTCAAAGCGCGATTCCTGTCCCGTCGTTACTGGCAGCGGGCGCGCAGCAGTCGTGTTGCGGCATCAAACACGGCGGGCTTTTCTTCTGTCCGCGCTGCGAGATGAGCACCTTCCAGTGTGGCCAGGGTGGCGTGCGCCTCATCGGTCGGATCCTGGATGGCCGAGATTGACCCATCCCTTTGCCCAAGTTCGAACGTGGCCATCAACCACCGTAGGACCATTGCTCGGACATCGCCGACTTTGGCGATAACCGCATCGCACAGGCTTGCGCGACTGATTGAAAAGGCAACACACAGGCACACGGTCTGGCCATCATGCAGCGCCGAGCGATACAGGGCAATCAACGCCTCAAGGCGTGCGCCGGCGTTGGCATGAGCTACCTCTATCTCGCCAGGCCATGCTGCAGGTGGGTCCGATAGCGCTCGATCAAGGCTTCGGAGAGTTTCGCCTTGGTGGGAAAATGATAATGGATGGAAGCCTTTCGAATGCCGATAGCCTCAGCCAGATCCGCATAGCTGAACCCGTCAAAGCCCCGTGACCGGACGCTGTGTTCGGCAAGATCCATCAGAGCGGTTCTGGTATCCCGATTCATGGTCATTTACCTGTCTATGTGGTTCGCTCTCGCCGTTTCCGGGCCTGAAGCCCCCCCTTGGGCGTTAACCGAGAGGGGCTGCCTCATGCCCAGGAACTCTCTGCCTATATCGCGAGTGCACAGCCCCGGCCAACCCTGATCCGGGCTGCTATACAGACGGTGCCCTGGCAATCGCAGATGCCCGGTCTTCATCCAGAGCTTCGCGCCGTCGCCCCCGGCCCGCGCGGACAGCCGTTGCCCTTCGGGCAGCCGCAACCAGTCATGCTTGCCCAGCACCACGCCGTCCACCGTGACCACGCCATTGATCACCAGCAGCTCGATCCCGCCACGTGCCCCCGAGGTGAGCGTCGCACCCGCCTCGAGTTGGCTATAGGTGACGATCTCACGGTCATCCTCATGCAGCCTGGCAGTGGCAACGCCATCCACCGGGGCGTCCAGTTCGGCTTCCATATTCTTGCTGAACTGTGCGCGGTCGACCAGATCGAACTGCCAGAGTTTTACAAAGATCGTGCATCCCTGGTCAGAGCCTGGCGTATGGGAAGTGGTCGGGGGATTGCGCACATAGGTGCCGGCCGGAAAGTCGCCGTGCTCGTCCTGGAACACGCCATCCAGGACGATGAACTCCTCACCCCCGGCATGACTATGCGCCGAGAAATGGCTGCCCGGCGCATAACGCACGATGGTCGTGGCGCGGGCCACTTCACCCCCGATCCGGTCCAGCATGCGCCGTTCCACCCCTTTCATTGGCGAGGGTTGCCATTCAAGCTGCTCTGAATGCATGACAACCGGCTTAGAGAAATCCGCATTGATCTCCATGAGATCGCCTCCTTTCACGTCTTCCACGCCTGTATTCAAGCCGAAGGACTCGGATCACCCGGCAATCGACGGACGGGCTGCGATTTTTGCGCGCCAGGCCTGGAGATTGTTCAGGGACTCGGGGATTTCAATCTTGGCGAACTCCGCAAAACCCAGGCCGGCAAAGGCGGTGATGTCCGCGATCGAGAAGCTGTCGCCAGCAATAAACTCATTGTCCGCCAGAACGCGGTCCAGGTAGGCCATGGTTGCGCAGGCGACTTCCTTCTGCTTGTTGCCCCATTCAGGGCACTGCCAGGTCTCCAGAACCGGACCAAGCCCCGGGGTCGCGTGATGGAAATAGGCGCCCACCGCGTTCATCAGACCGTTCTCTGCGCGCAGATTCATCATCGAGATACGAGCACGCTCCTTCGGGGTTGTGCCCATGAGTGACGGCCCCTCGAAAACGCCGTCGATATATTCCGTGATGGCGTTGCACTGGGCGATGCAGGTGCCGTCGTCTAGCTCCAGCAAGGGCACGGTGGCATCCGGGTTCTTTGTTCTGAATGCCTCGGAACGGTGCTCGCCGCCCATCACATCCACCGGGATGAATTCCACCTGATTCGTTGCGCCTTTTTCTGCCAGGGCGATGCGAACGCGGAGCGGGTTTGGGAAGCTTCGGTATCGTAGATTTTCATGGAATTGACCTCTGTCAGGTTTAATAGACCAGAAGCATATTACCTATCAGTAGGTAGATAAACAAGAGAAACAGCATGGTGCTTTGCCAGGACTACCTACAAAGAAGTTAGACATGCATCGTAGTTTGGATAGGTTGGGCTATCTCTTGACTGGAGATTATCTGAACGCCCCGCGCATGGCCCTGCGTGGCGACCGCAGCCACTTCATCTCGCTGGACAAGGTGATCCGCACCATGCGCCAGACCGGCGCGACATGAAGAGCAAGTACAAGGAAACCGCCCGCGGCGGGCTGGCGGTGAACATCATCGAATGCTAAACGTCAGCCGGCCATAAAAAATGTTAAAGCTCCAGAGTGCGGCCTGCAGGCCTAGGGCCTGCCCGCACAGCCAGAACGTGGGCACTCTCCCCATGGCGCATTATTTTTCGCTACTGTACGTCCCAGGCCCCTCGCAAGTTAGGAAGCACCCGCAGCCGCCACCGTGTGAAACCGCCAATGCGCCTGAGGCGAGCGCCGGCTATCCAAACAGCGCCCCGGCGTTCCGGCGTGGCGTGATTACGCCGCGCCTGGCCGGCTAGCCGATAAGGCGATAGTGCTGGTTCTCCTGGCCGACCATGCCCAGGTCCTGCATGGCACCGAGGCGTCGACGATCAATGGCGTGGTGGACTTGGGCGCGTTGAAATGTGCGACCAGCGCGGGCAGCGTCAGCGCCTGATTGCCGAGGGTGTTGCGGATCGCAGCAATCTGCTGGCGCATACCCTTGGGCCAGGCGGCTTTTTTCTGCTTGGCCAACGGACTTGCATCGGATGTGCCCAGCTCGGGCAGCGTCAGCGCCTGATTGCCGAGGGTGTTGCGGATCGCAGCAATCTGCTGGCGCATACCCTTGGGCCAGGCGGCTTTTTTCTGCTTGGCCAACG
>LZQQ01000052.1_pt1 | contig 18555 bp, 19 predicted proteins | sample 768581 | NCBI WGS metagenome assembly LZQQ01 (sample SAMN05207185, study PRJNA324510) | oil field metagenome | isolation source: sample BH-FW-20 from oil reservoir | place: India: Bombay High | collected 2015-11-25 | reverse complement strand
CTCGGGCGCGACCTCCGGCAGCGCCGGAGCGCCGCCGGCCGCTCGCGATGCACCACCAGGGTGCCCGCGGCGATGTCACCGAGACGCTTGAACGACGGACTCTTCGCGACGCGCGGCGGAGAGGCCGGCATGGCGCTCGCTGAAGGCGATCAGCGCACGCTGTTCGTCCAGCGTCAGGCGTACCGGGGCGGCCTCGGGCGCGACCTCCGGCAGCGCCGGAGCGCCGCCGGCCGCTCGCGATGCACCACCAGGGTGCCCGCGGCGATGTCACCGAGACGCTTGAACGACGGATGGGCCAGGCAGCTGAGGGTGCCGAACAGATAGCCGAACGGCAGCAGATCGACGAAACGCAACAGGTTGCGCACCAGCGAGGCGCCCCAGCCGACCGGCGTGCCGTCGTCGTGAACCACGCGCAGGCCAAGCCACTGCTTGCCGGGTGTACGGCCCTGGTTGAGCACCTCGAACAGCACCATGTACCACCACTGCACGACGAACAGCAGGATCGCCCCGAAGCCCGCGCCGAACTGCCCGAGCATCGCCAGCAGGGAGCCCAGCACCAGCAGGATGGCGGCGCGCAGGACCAGGTCGATGGCGAAGGCGAGCGCCCGCGGCACCAGCCCCGCCGGCTTGAGCACCAGGTCGATGCCTTCCGGGGTCTCGACGCGGTGGCAGTTGTCGAGCAGGGCGAGGGGAGAGCGGGGCAAAGGCGTGCGTCCTGGCATCACGGGCATCGGGCGATGCTAAGCGCCGGCGACGCGGCGATCAATTCGCCGTCGGGCGGACATCGCAGGCAGTGCGCTGGCGCACAGTCGGCGTGCGATCGACGGTCGCCGAGGCGCGGTACAATGCCCGGGCATTCGACGAGGAGCAGGGCATTGGCCGCGAGCATTTTCTGGTACGACTACGAAACCACCGGCATCTCGCCGCGCCGGGATCGGCCGCTGCAGGTCGCCGGCATCCGTACCGACGAGGCGCTGGAGGAGATCGGCGAGCCGCTGAATCTGTATTGCAAGCCGGCCGACGACGTGTTGCCGCATCCGGTCGCCTGCCTGGTGACAGGAATCACGCCGCGGATCCTGACCGAGCGGGGGCTGTGCGAGGCGGAGTTCATGACCCGCCTGCACGCGCAGATGGCGGTGCCGGGCACCTGTGTGGCGGGTTACAACAACCTGCGCTTCGACGACGAGATGACGCGCTACAGCCTGTACCGCAACTTCTTCGATCCCTATGCGCGGGAATGGCAGGGCGGCAACAGCCGCTGGGACCTGATCGACCTGGTGCGGGCGGCCTACGCGCTGCGCCCCGAAGGCCTGCAGTGGCCGCAGGAGGAGGGCCGGGTGACCCTGAAGCTGGAGCGCCTGACCGAAGCCAACGGGCTTTCCCACCAGCAGGCGCACGATGCGCTGTCGGACGTGCGGGCGACCATCGCCCTGGCCCGGCTGGTTCGCCAGCGGCAGCCGCGCCTGTTCGATTACCTCTATAGCTGCGCCGCAAGCACGCGTCTGCGACGAGCTGCGCCTGCTGGAGCCGGTGGTGCACGTCTCGGGGCGGTTTTCCGCGGAGCGTCATTTCCTCTCGGTGGTGCTGCCGCTGGCCTGGCATCCGCGCAATCGAAATGCGCTGATCGTCTGCGACCTGGCGGGACACATGGATGTGCTGCTGAACGAGCCGGCCGAAATATTGCGCGAGCGCCTTTATACCCGTCGTGAGGAGTTGCCGGAGGGCACGCTGCCGGTGCCCTTGAAGTTGATACATGTAAATCGCTGCCCGGTAGTGGCGCCGCTGAAAGTGCTCCGGCCGCAGGATGCCGAGCGCCTGCAACTTGATGTGCCGGCCTGCCTGGGCCGCGCGGAACAACTTCGCGCGCATCGCCCGGACTGGCTGCCCAAGCTCGAGCTCATCTACGGGCGCGACTCGGTAGTTGCCGAGACCGATCCGGACCAGCAGTTGTACGACGCCTTTCTCGATGACCGCGATCGTGCGCTCTGCGAACAAGTGCGCAATTGTTCCAGTGAGGACTTGGCGTGCCGGCAATGGGCATTCAGCGATGCACGCCTGCCGGAGCTACTGTTTCGTTACAGGGCGCGGAACTTTCCGGAGTGTCTTTCCGAGGCGGACAGCCTGGCCTGGTTCGAATTGTGCCGGCGCCGGTTGAGTGGCGAGGAAGTTGGCGCACCGGTCACTGTGATCGAGTTCATGTCCAACGCCGAACAACTGCTGCAAACGGCGTCGATTCAACAGCAGGCGTTGCTGCGCGAGTGGATCGAACATGCGTGGCGCTTCGGCGGCAGTACCGGCTGGAGTAAGGGCGGAAAGAGACGGCGGCGGAATGGCGGGAGGGAAAGGCGCGTGGCGGCGGCATCGGCCGCGCCACGCGTATTGCGATCAGCCGAGCAGGGTGGCCCAGCTTTCCACGGTGTCGGCGCCCCACTTGCCTTCCATTCCTTGAGCGTCTTGTGGTTGCCGCCCTTGGTCTCGATGGTTTCGCCGGTGTGCGGGTTCTTGTACTGCTTGACGCGACGGGCGCGCTTGCTCGGTGCCGCCTGGGTCTTGCCGCCGCGGCCGCCGGCCTTGCGGGTTTTGCCTTCGGTGTCGAGCAGGGCCACGATGTCCGGCAGGGCTTTCTGATACTGGGCCATGAGCTCGCGAAGTTTGCCTTCGAACTCCAGCTCCTTCTTCAACTTGTCGTCCTGCGACAGGTTCTTCAGGCGCTCCTGCAGTTCCTTGATGGCCTCTTCGGTGGCGCGGTATTCGCTGATGAGTGACATTTGGCGTCCTTGTTTGGAAAAGTTAGAAATCAAGTGCGTCAATCATAGTCACGGCTAGTATGCAAGTAAATATGAATTTGTAGCTTTTGTTTTAGCTAGAACAAAGTCCCGTTATTCCGTCGCTGCTTGAATAACAGCGCGTTTTGCAGGGGCATGGTTTTTAGCGACATGCGGCCGATGGCGGTGGCCGGAACTGTGGTCGGCGGATAGAATCGCCGCTTCCTTAGGGCGGAGTCTCGATAATGCGAACTTTCAGGCTGGTCATCGCCTGTCCCGACGGCGTGGGTATCGTTGCCAAGGTCAGTAACTTCCTCGCCACATACAACGGTTGGATCACCGAAGCCAGCCACCACTCCGACGAGCAGAGTGGCTGGTTCTTCATGCGTCACGAAATACGCGCCGACTCGCTGCCGTTCGACCTCGATGGTTTCCGCCAGGCGTTTTCGCCGATCGCCCGCGAGTTCTCGATGGAATGGCGCATCACCGATTCCGAGCAGAAGAAGCGCGTGGTGCTCATGGCGAGCCGCGAGTCGCACTGCCTGGCCGACCTGTTGCACCGCTGGCACAGCGGCGAGCTCGATTGCGAGATTCCCTGCGTGATCGCCAATCACGATGCGCTGCGCAGCATGGTGGAGTGGCACGGCATTCCGTATTACCACGTGCCGGTCGACCCGGCGAACAAGGAAGGCGCCTTCGGCGAAGTCACCCGGCTCGTCGAGCAGTACCGGGCGGACGTCATCGTGCTGGCGCGCTACATGCAGATCTTGCCGCCGGCGCTGTGCCAGGCCTATGCCCAGCGCGTGATCAACATCCACCACAGCTTCCTGCCATCCTTCGTCGGCGCCAAGCCGTACCACCAGGCGTCGCTGCGCGGGGTGAAGCTCATAGGCGCGACCTGCCACTACGTCACCGAGGAACTGGATGCCGGGCCGATCATCGAACAGGATGTGGTCCGCGTGACGCATCGCGACAGCATCATGGACATGGTGCGCCTCGGCAAGGACGTAGAGAAGATGGTGCTTTCGCGCGGGCTGCGTTATCACCTCGAGGACCGCGTGCTGGTGCACGACAACAAGACGGTCGTGTTCGACTGATTCCACCCGGGAGGACGCCGATGGCCGACATCCTCGACAAGGCGACCGCCAGCCCGCCGCCCATGCTGGGGCAGGGCTGCCTGCAACGTTACGATCTGGAACGCCTGCCGAGCGGGGCGGGTGCCGCGTTCGAGGACGCCGCCAGGCTCTGGCAGGCCATGCTGGACGAGGCTGCACGGGTCGAGGACGAGGCGGGAGAGGTTTCCCCGGAGGCAGGCGAGAGCAAGAAGCCAAAAGCTTCGCGAGCAAGCTCGCTCCTACAGAAGCGGTGCACACCGTAGCTGCTTTGCAAGTACAACCTGTCGCTCGCCATGCGCTACCGGTAAGGGGAGGGGCCGTCTCTCCTGCACATAAAACAAACCCCCGCACATTGGCGGGGGTTTGTTTGCAGGCTGGCTAGCGCGTTCGTGCGTCAGCGAGCGCTGTTGGCGGCCGCTTCGGCATCGCTCTCGGCCCGTCCGTAGACGTCGTCCAGGCGCTCGATGTCGTCTTCACCCAGGTAGCTGCCGGATTGCACCTCGATGATTTCCAGCGGGATCTTCCCGGGGTTGGCGAGACGGTGGATGGAGGTCACCGGGATATAGGTCGACTGGTTCTCGGTCAGCAGGAAGGTCTTGTCGTTGCAGGTCACCTGCGCGGTACCGGAGACGACGATCCAGTGTTCGGCGCGGTGGTGGTGCATCTGCAGCGACAGGCTGGCGCCCGGGTTCACGCAGATGCGCTTGACCTGGAAGCGGCTGCCCATGTCGACCGAGTCGTACCAGCCCCAGGGACGGTAGACGGCGCAGTGGTTCTGGGTTTCGGAACGCTCTTCGGCGTCCAGCTTGGCCACCAGCTTCTTGACGTCCTGCACCTTGTCCTTGTGCGCGACCATCATGGCGTCCTTGGTTTCCACCACCACCACGTCGTCCAGGCCGAGCACGGTGACCAGCTTGCCGTTGCCGTGGATCAGGCTGTTGTGGGTGTCCTCGGCGATCACGTCGCCCTTGATCACGTTGCCGTTCTCGTCCTTCTCGTGGACGTCCCAGATCGACGACCAGGAGCCGACGTCGCTCCAGCCGGCGGACATCGGTACCACGCAGGCGAGGCGGGTCTTCTCCATGACCGCGTAGTCGATGGAGTTGTCCGGGCAGCAGGCGAAGCTGGCCGGGTCGATCAGCAGCTCCTCGCCGTTGCGGTGGCTGCGCTCCAGCGCCAGCGCGCAGTTGTCGTAGATGTCCGGGTCGTGCTTCTTCAGCTCGTTGAGGAAGACGCTGGCGCGGAACAGGAACATGCCGCTGTTCCAGAAATAGTCGCCCGATTCGACGAAGCTCTGGGCGCGCGCCTCGTCGGGCTTCTCGACGAACTGGATCACGCGGTTGACGCCTTCGGGCAGGCCCTTGCGGTCTGAGAGGTCGCACTTGATGTAGCCGAAGCCGGTCTCCGGGCGGGTGGCCGGTACGCCGAACAGCACCATCGCGTTCTTTTCCGCGGCGTTGGTCGCCAGTGCCAGCGAGCGCTGGAAGGCCTTCTGGTCTTCGATCACGTGGTCGGCCGGTAGCACCAGCAGCAGCTCGTCACGGCCTTCCTCGACCAGCTTCATCGCCGCCATGGCGATGGCCGGGGCGGTGTTGCGGCCGAAGGGCTCGAGCAGCAGGCCCTGCACGCTCAGCTTGCGGGCGGCGAGCTGCTCCTTGACGATGAAGCGGTGCTCCTTGTTGCACACCAGCAGGGGCGCTTGCATGCCCTCGAAGGCCAGGCGTTCGACGGTCTGCTGGAACAGCGTCTGCTCGCCGGTGAGGGCGAGGAACTGCTTGGGGAACAGCTTGCGCGAGAGGGGCCAGAGCCGGGAGCCGCTACCGCCTGAGAGAATGACCGGGATCATGCTTGTCTCCTGAATCGTCTGAAGGTCTTCTTCTTTGTTCGTCTGTGATGCCCCATCCGGCATCTCGATCGGTCCGGCCGTGGCTCGGGACGCTCGTCCCGCCTTCACGGCAAAACACTCCCCCGCCCGGGAACGTCCATCCCCGGGGCCGAAGTCGGTCTCGCCCGTATGCGACTGATCTGAAAGGGAACGCCCGCCGACCGGCGAGGCTTCCGGGTGCCGTCGTGCACGCGGCAAGGGCCTGCAGCGCACGAGCACCGTGGCCGACACCGACGTTGTCCTGCCGGCTGTCGGGCTGCTGTCCGGGAGTCTTGGGCCGCGCGCGCGACGGCGCCGCGGTGGCCATTGGAGATATCCCTGTCGTCGTGCGGCCGGCGACGGCCGGCCGGTCCTGCATGGCGAACCCGATAACGGAACGAGACAGGGCTCGCGAATGTTTCAGGACCCGAAGCACGTTCATGTGCGACTTCCCTTTCCGGACTGGAATTGTCGGTACGCGCTTATGAGTGCGGGGCCATTCGATAGTTCCCCGGGCGGAGCGTCCGTCCGGCCGGACGAGCGGGTGAAGCGTGTTTCACTTGCAAAGAGTGGGGTGGTTGAGTCACGGCAGAGAGGAAGCCCTACAGACGGCCGCGTTGGGCTTCGCTTCGCTCAACAACCTACGAGCCCGGAGTCGTCTTCTTGCGTGGTCTCGACCGAAATCTCCGCCTGAAAGCCTGCTCCCGCAGGTGTATGGCGCGCGCGACCACAGGCAGCGCCGGGGTACGCTTTTCCCTTCTCCCTGCGGGAGAAGGTGGCCCGCAGGGCCGGATGAGGGAGGGTTCGCGACCCGCCCCTCGCTCACGGGGCTTGGCCAGTCCTTGAGCAAGCGGCGTTGCGACGATCGGCTCAGGGCTCGACCGGGCGCGAAGGCTGGCGCCAACTGCTGCCGCCGGGCAGCGCCAGGTTCAGCACGATGGCGGCGATGCCGCACAGCGAGATGCCCTTGAGGCTGACGTCGCCGGCGCCGATCACCATGCCGCCGATGCCGAAAGTCAGGGTGACGGCGACGATCACCAGGTTGCGCGCCTCGGACAGGTCCACCTGGTGGCGGATCAGCGTGTTCAGGCCGACCACCGCGATGGAGCCGAACAGCAGGCAGAGGATGCCGCCCATGACAGGCACCGGGATGCTCTGCAGGGCGGCGCCGAACTTGCCGATGAACGCCAGTACGATCGCTACGGCTGCGGCCCAGAGCATCACCCGCGGATTGAAGTTCCTGGTCAGCATCACCGCGCCTGTGACTTCCGAATAGGTGGTGTTCGGCGGCCCGCCGAACAGGCCGGCGGCGGAGGTGGCCAGGCCGTCGCCGAGCAGGGTGCGGTGCAGGCCGGGCTTGTGCAGGTAGTTCTTGCCGGTCACGGTGCCGATCGCCAGCACGTCGCCGATGTGCTCGATGGCCGGCGCGATGGCCACCGGCAGCATGAACAGGATGGCGGCCCAGTGGAATTCCGGGGCGACGAAATTCGGCACCGCCAGCCAGGGCGCGGCGGCGACGCCGCTGAAGTCCACCACCCCCAGCCACCAGGCGAGCAGGTAGCCAACGAACACGCCGGCGAGGATCGGCACCAGCCGCAGCAGGCCGCGGCCGACCACCGCGACCACCAGCGTGGTGATCAACGCCGGCAGCGAGATCATCAGCGCGGTGTCGTAGGGCACCAGCTGGGCGCTGGCGTCGCCGGCCTTGCCCATCGCCATGTTGGCGGCCACCGGCGCCAGGCCGAGGCCGATGGACATGATCACCGGGCCGATCACCACCGGCGGCAGCAGGCGGTCGATGAAACCGGTGCCGCGCAGCTTCACGCCGAGCGAGAGCAGCATGTAGACCACGCCGGCGGCGACCAGCCCGCCCAGCGTCGCCGGCAGCCCGAACTCGCCCTGCGCGGCGAGGATGGGTGCGATGAAGGCGAAGCTCGAGGCAAGGAACACCGGTACCTGGTTGCGGGTGACCAGGTGGAAGATCAGCGTGCCGAGCCCCGCGGTGAACAGCGCCACGTTGGGGTCCATGCCGGTGATCAGCGGCATCAGCACCAGCGCGCCGAAGGCACGAAGAGCATCTGCGAACCGGCCAGCGCCTGGCGCCAGATCGGGTCGGGCATGTGATCCTGCATGCTCAGACGTCCTTCTGCTTGGTGCCGAAAATCTTGTCGCCGGCATCGCCCAGGCCGGGAATGATGTACCCGTTGGCGTCGAGCCGCTCGTCGATCGAGGCGGTATAGATGGTGACGTCCGGGTGGGCCTTCTCCACCGCCGCGATGCCTTCCGGTGCGGCCACCAGCACCAGCGCGCGGATGTCGCGGCAGCCGGCCTTCTTGAGCATGTTGATGGTGGCGACCATGGAACCGCCGGTGGCCAGCATCGGATCGATGATCATCGCCAGGCGCTGCTCGATCTGCGGCACCAGCTTCTCCAGATAGGTGTGTGCCTGCAGCGTTTCCTCGTTGCGGGCGATGCCCACCGCGCTGACCTTGGCGCCCGGTATCAGGCTGAGCACGCCGTCGAGCATGCCGATGCCGGCGCGCAGGATCGGCACCACGGTGATCTTCTTGCCGGAAATCTTCTCCACCTGCACGGGGCCGCACCAGCCTTCGATGTCGTAGTGCTCCAGCGGCAGATCGCGGGTCGCTTCATAGGTCAGGATGGAGCCGACTTCCTGGGCCAGTTCGCGAAAGTTCTTGGTGCTGATGTCGGCCCGGCGCATGAGGCCGAGCTTGTGGCGGATCAGCGGGTGGCGGATCTCTTGGATGGACATGGGGGAAGGGCTCCGGCGGGCAAAAAACCGGGCTAGATTAAAGCATCGCCCGGTGACCGGCTATTTCTGCGTCATATCCCCGCAGGCCTTGCTGTGCGGGTCCTGGCCCGCTATCGTCGCGCGCTTTTCTCGCGGGCGGCCTGCTAGGCTTGCTCTCGATCCCTGTTGTCCTACCGGAGAAGCTCATGTCCGTCGATATCGCCCACATTCGCCAGGTAATGGCCGAAGCCGACTGCCTGTACACCGAAGCGCAGGTCGAAGCCGCGATCGACTCGGTGGCCGAGCAGATCAGCGCCCGCCTGGCGGATCGCAACCCCGTGGTGTTCTGCGTGATGAATGGCGGGCTGATCTTCGCCGGCAAGCTGGTGCCCAAGCTGGCCTTCCCGCTGGAGCTGTCCTATCTGCACGCGACCCGCTACCGCAACGAAACCAGCGGCGGCGAGCTGTTCTGGAAGGCCAAGCCGGAGATTTCCTTCATCGACCGCGACGTGCTGATCGTCGACGACATCCTCGACGAAGGGCACACGCTCGGCGCCATCGTCGATTTCTGCCGTCACGCCGGCGCTGCCAACGTCCACACTGCCGTGCTGATCGACAAGGATCACCAGCGCAAGTCGCGCCCGGACCTGAAGGCCGACTACGTCGGGCTGAGCTGCGTCGACCGCTACATCTTCGGCTACGGCATGGACTACAAGGGCTACTGGCGCAACGCCGCCGGCATCTACGCGGTCAAGGGGCTCTGAGCCCGGGGCGCAGTGTGTCCAGCCCTCGTTATTTCGACAGGTCGCTGTTCCAGGCGCTGGCGGCCGCGGCGGACAACTGCCCGCGCCAGCGCCATCACCACCTGCTGCACCGCCCGGACGAGCCCTGCCAGCGCCTGCTGATGGGGTTGCAGCCGTCCACCTACGTCGCACCGCACCGGCACCTCGACGACGACAAGGCCGAATGCTTGATCGTGCTCGGCGGACGCCTGGGCCTGCTGATCTTCGACGAGCAGGGCGGCGTTCGCGAGCAGCGGCTGCTGGAGGCGGGCGGTGATTGCCTGGGCGTCGACATCCCGCCCGGCCTTTACCACGCCCTGGTGGTGCTGGCGCCGGACAGCCTGCTGTTCGAGTGCAAGGCCGGGCCCTACCTGCCGCTGACCGACGCCGAGCGCGCACCCTGGGCTCCGCGCGAGGTGGACGTGGAGCGCTATCTCGGCTGGATGAAGGGCTTTTTCGACTAGCGCCGAGCCGGGGCCGCATCGCGGGCTGAATGATGCAGCCCCGTTCCCGTGAATGACTCCCCCGCATCCGGGCGCTTGCCTGCCCGGCCCCCGTGCCTTCGCGTGGGGCGCTGTTTCCTTTTCTCTCACCCTCGGGGCACGAGGGTAACGCCCGGGTTCGCCCCTCGGGTTGCAACCTGCTCGCGCGCGCGGAGGCTCTAGGGCGGGCCTTGCCGCCCGGTGCGGGCGGTTTTGCCGATTGCCGCCGGGTTTTGCACGCCGATGGTGCAAGGTGCCGGCGGCCGCTTTGCTCGGCGGCCGTTCAGGGCTAGGCTGAGCAGGTCCAGGCTCGGGCCGACAGGATCGGAAAGCCCGTCGCAGAGCCCGTCGGGACCAGGCAGTCATCCTAAAGGATGACAGACCAAATCAAACCTTAGTGCGCTTATCCACCTTCTGCCGTGTCGTTACGGTTAATGCACTCAGGAACCACCAGGAGCGCCGCATGACAACAACAAAAACAAGGCAAGGATTCTTCCAGCCGAAAACCCTCGCAGTGGCCATCGCACTGGGCGCCGTCGCCCCGGCTCATGCCGTCACCTTCAACATCGGAGAAATCGAGGGGCAGTTCGACTCCGCGCTGTCCATCGGGGCCAGCTGGGGCATGGATGATCCGGATAGGGATCTGATCGGCATCAATAACGGCGGTACTGGCTACACCCAGACGGGTGACGACGGCCGGCTGAATTTCAAGAAGGGGGAGACCTTCTCGAAGATCTTCAAGGGTGTGCACGACCTTGAGCTTCGCTATCGCGATACTGGTGTGTTCGTTCGCGGCAAGTATTGGTATGACTTCGAGCTAAAGGACGAAAACCGGCCTTGGAAGGATATCAGCGATAGCAATCGGAAAGAGGCTGCCCAATCCTCTGGCGCACAGATTCTCGACGCATTTCTTTACCACAATTATTACCTTGGAGATTTGCCGGGTACGGTTCGCTTCGGTAGACAGGTTGTAAGTTGGGGTGAAAGCACTTTTATCGGTAACAGTATCAACTCGATTAATCCGCTCGACGCTGCTGCCTTCCGCCGCCCAGGTGCAGAAATCAAGGAAGGCCTCATTCCGGTAAACATGCTCTATGTCTCGCAGAGTCTTACCGATCAGCTCAGCATGGAAGCCTTTTACCAGTTGGAGTGGGATCAAACCATCGTAGATAACTGCGGAACTTTCTTCGGATCTGATGTCGCTCAGGATGGATGCGATAATAACTATCACGTCGGCAGCGGTGCGATTGCGCCGCTTGCACCATTGGCGGCTCCCTATGGCGCAGGCTTCGATGTAACCAGTGAAGGCGTGGTTCTGCCCCGGAGTGGTGATCGGGACGCGCGCGACTCAGGGCAGTATGGATTGGCGCTCCGCTGGCTGGCTGATACTGCGGAGTACGGCTTTTACTTTATGAATTACCATAGCCGTACGCCTTATGTTGGAACCACTACCCCAGGAATGGCCACTGCCTTGGCTCTTGGCGAGGTTGGCGTCGGTGGTGCCTTAAATGATCTCTGTGACTTCTTTGGTGGCGGTGCCGCATGCGCATCGGATGCCTTTTCCGAAACCGCTGGCGGTTTTGCCCAAAGTGTCTTCTTGGGTAATGGTCGGTACTATCTCGAGTACCCCGAGGATATTCGGCTTTATGGTCTCAGTTTTTCAACAACCCTCCCTACAGGTACTGCGTGGTCCGGGGAGATAAGCTACAGGCCTAACTTGCCGGTGCAGATTAATACCACGGATTTGTCCCGTGCCATACTTAACCCATTGGCAGGCGGGGCTGCGTCGCCGGTTCAGAGCTCGCTCGGTGCCGATAACCGTGGCTACAACCGTAAAGAAGTTACACAGATTCAGACAACCTTTACTCATTTCTTCGATCAGGTGCTTGGCGCCGGCCGTGTAACGCTTATCGGGGAAATCGGTTTTGCTCATGTCGGTGGGCTTGAAAGCGAAAATGAGCTTCGCTACGGGCGAGACGCCATTTACGGAACTCCTAGCGACGCCACTCAATTGGCGCGTTATGGAGATGACGGCTTTGTAACTTCCGACTCCTGGGGCTACCGCCTGCGGGCCTTGGCGAACTACAGCAACGTATTCGCCGGTGTGAACCTGACGCCGAACCTGTCGTTCTCGCATGACGTGCACGGCTACGGCCCGAACAACCTGTTTATCGAAGGCTCCAAGGCCATCAGTATCGGCGTGGATGCAGAGTACCAGAACACCTACACCGCCAGCCTGTCGTACACCGACTTCTTCGGCGGCGACTACAACGTGCTGACCGACCGCGATTTCCTCGCCTTCAGCGTGGGCGTGAACTTCTAAGGAGCGTCTGTAGTGCCGCATGCCGTGGCGCGGCGGCCGGCCAGCCGGTCCCGCCCGCAGGCGCGCGATGAGTGACGGCTCCAGCCGCAACCCAGAATAACGAAGGAACTGCAAACCTATGAAAACAACAAGAAAGCTACTCAGTGTCCTGGCCTTCTCCCTGCTCGCCAGCAGCGTGATGGCCGCGGTTTCTCCCGAGGAGGCCGCCAAGCTCGGTACCAGCCTGACGCCGCTGGGCGCCGAGAAGTCCGGTAATGCCGATGGCACCATCCCCGCCTGGGACGGTGGCTTGGCTACCGATGCAGCGCCGCTGAAGAACGGGCATCTCACCAACCCGTTCGGCAATGAGCAGCCGCAGTTCGTGATCACCGCGCAGAACGCCGATCAGTACAAGGACAAGCTGTCCGAAGGCCAGATGGCGATGTTCAAGCGCTATCCGGAAACCTACAAGATCCGCGTGTTCCCGAGCCATCGCACGGCGGCGCTGCCGGATCGCATCTACGAGGCCGCGAAGAAGAGCGCGACCGGCACAGAGCTGGTCGAGGGCGGGAACGGGCTGAAGAACTTCTCGGATAGCCGCTACTACGCGTTCCCCATCCCGAAAAGCGGCATCGAGGTGATCTGGAACCACATCACCCGCTACCGTGGCGGCAACCTGCGCCGCAACATCGTCCAGGCCACGCCGCAGACCAACGGCGCCTACACGCTCGTGCACTTCGAGGACGAGGTGGCCTTCCCGAGCGACATGTCCGACCTGGACCCGCAGAAGGCCGAGAACGCGCTGCTGTTCTTCAAGCAGCGGGTCACCGCCCCGTCCCGGCTGGCCGGCAATGTGCTGCTGGTGCACGACTCGCTCGACCAGGTGAAGGAGCCGCGCCAGGCCTGGATCTACAACGCCGGCCAGCGCCGCGTGCGTCGCGCACCGCAGGTGGCCTACGACGGCCCGGGTACCGCCGCCGACGGCATGCGTACCACCGACAACTTCGACATGTTCAGCGGCGCGCCTGACCGCTACGACTGGAAGCTGATCGGCAAGAAGGAGATGTACATCCCCTACAATAGCTACGAGATCAACTCGAACGACATCAAATACTCGGACATCCTCAAGGCCGGCCACGTGAACCAGGACCTGGCCCGCTACGAGTTGCACCGGGTCTGGGTCGTCGAGGCGACCCTGAAGTCGGGCGAGCGCAACATCTACGCCAAGCGCCGCTTCTACGTCGACGAGGACAGCTGGATCATCGCCCATTCCGAGCTGTACGACGGCCGCGGCCAGCTGTGGCGCGTCGGCGAAGCTCACCTGCTGCAGGAATACGAGCAACAGGTACCGGGCTACGCCTTCGAGGCCCTGTACGACATCATCTCCGGTCGCTACATCGCCATCGGCATGAGCAACGAGGAGAAGCCCTTCGAGTATGGCTACAAGGCTTCGGCGCGCGACTTCACGCCGGCAGCCCTGCGTAACGCCGGGGTCCGTTGATCGGGCGGTATTCCCCTGCTAGATAAGGCGGCCACCCGGCCGCCTTTTTTTGTGGGCCGTTCGGATAGGTGATACTTTTCGGCCACTAGCCCGGAGGGATGACCCGGGAGGCTGTACAGTACGGGTTGCACGCGCGCATCGGCGCCCGCCCGTTCGTCAGGGCCAGAACAACAAGAGAGATCGTTGCCATGTCCGTCGGTATTCGCCTGGGCACTTTCGACGTCACCTCCATCACGCAGGTCGCCAGTAGCATCCCACGCCTGCCGCCTTTCCATCTGCCCCGCCCGCGCCTGGCCGGCGAACTGCTGGCGGCCGAGTATCGCTTGCGCCTGCTCTGCGCCCCGGCCGGTTTCGGCAAGACCGTGCTGATGAAGGAGTGCGCCCGGCTCGCGCCGGCCGGCACGCGGGTGGTCTGGCTCGACCTGGCGGGGCGACCGTGTTCGCCGGAACAGCTGCTCGCCCGCCTGTGCCAGGCGCTCGGGCGGCCGGTCTTGCCCGGCGGGGACAGCCAGGCGGCGCTGCTGGAGGTACTCGGCGACACCGTACAGCCGTGCTGGATCATGCTCGACGACTACCCGCGCGAATTCTGCGCCGAACTCGATGCCTGCCTCGACGGCCTGCTGGCGCAGGGACCCGACAGTGTCGCTGGTGGGTGAGCAGCCGCCGGCAACCGGCCTGGAAGCTGCCGCGGCTGCTGCTGCAGGGCGATCTGCTGGAGGTCGAGGCCGAGGCGCTGGCGCTGACCGGGGAGGAACTGCGCGGCCTGCTGCAGGCCCACCGCCTGGCGCTGTCGGAGGACACGCTCGGCGACCTGCAGGCGAGCACCGAGGGCTGGCTCGCCGGCGTCTGCCTGCTGCTGCTCAATGCGGACGAACAGGCGCTGCGCGAGCGGCTGGTCGCCGGTACGCCGCTGCTGCGCGACTACGTGAGCCGGGAAGTCCTCGAGGGGCTCGGCGAGGAGCTGCGGCATGCGCTCTTCGTGCTGGCACGCATGCCGCGTTTCTCCGGCGAGCTGTGCGACTACGTGCTCGACGGCACTGGCAACGAGATCCTGCCGCAGCTCAAGACCCAGCAGCTGTTCATCTACCAGATCGACAGCTGCGGCGAGTGGTTTCGCCTCTGGCGCCCCTTCGCCCAGTTGCTGCAGCGCCTGCCGGACGCGGTGCTGCCGACCCAGGTCCACCTGCGCGCCTGCCAGTGGTTCGCGACCGCGGGGAGATGCGTGAGGCCGTCGAGCACGCGCTCTGGGCCGGCCAGCCGGAAGTCGCCGCGAACTACCTGCAGCGCTTCGGCCAGGAGCAACTGCTGATCGGCGAAAACGTTTCGCACTTCCTGCACTGGCGCAGCGAGCTGCCTCAGTCGCTGTTCGCCAGCACCACCCGCTCCATCGTGCTGCACGGCTGGGCGCTGATCATCTGCGCGCGCCTGGACGAGGTCGACGACTGCCTGGCCGACCTGGCCAAGTTCTTCCCGCGCCCCGACGCCCGCCGCAGACCCAGCTGCTCGCCCACTGGCAGGCGCTGCGGGGCTTCCTGGCGCGCCTGCGCGGCGAGCCGGAGGCGCGCGAGCATTGCCTGCAGGCGCTCGAGGTGCTGACCGACCACGCCTGGGCGCAGCGCGTGCTCTGTCACCAGACCCTGACCCAGCAGGCCATGGCCGAAGGCGATCTCGACCTGGCGCTGCTGCACAACGGCGAGGGCATGAAGCTCGCACGCCTGAAGGGCAGCGTGCTCTACGAGACCATGCTGGCGGTGGACCGGGTTCAGCTGCTGGAAATCACCGGCGAGTTCGAACGCGCGGTCGGCGTGCTCGACCAGGCCCTGCTGTCGCTGCGCGACAAGGTCCGCCACAGCCCGGTGCTCGGCCGCCTGCAGTTGGTACAGGGGCAGTTGCTGGCCTACCAGGGCCTGGACGAGCAGGCCCGTGCGGCCTATCAGCGCGGCCGCATCGAGACCGAGGCCTGCGGTGATTCCTACGCCTTCTACGGCTATCTCGGGCTGGCCGAACTGGCGGCACGGTCGCAGGACTACGCCACCGCCTACCACTGGCTGCGCGAAGCCGAGCGGCTGATGCAGTGGCGCCACGTCCCGGAGGCGCGCTTTCGCGGCATCCTGCAACTGGTGACCGGCGTCGCCTGGCTGCACCAGGGCGAACTGAAGAAGGCCCGCGGAGCCTTCGAGCTGGTCGCTGCCTCCTACGAGGGACAGGCGTACCTGGCGCCATCGGCTTCTACGAACTGCTGCCACGCCTGCGCCGTTACCTGGCGGTGCTGGACATGCTCGAAGCTGCCCGGAGCAGGCGATCGAACGCCTGCGGGCGCTCATCGAGGACAGCACGGCGGCGCAGCGGTTGTGCCTGGCCTGCGAGTGCCGCTTCACCCTGGCCGAGGCGCTGCTGCTCGGGCGTCGACCGGTGGAGGCGGAGGAGGAACTGCGCCGCGCCCTGGCCGAGGCGCCCGGCGCAAGCTGGTGAAGCCGCTGTACGAGCTGCAGCATCGCCAGCCGCAGTGGCTTGTCCGCGTGCTGCCCGGCTCGCCCGGCAGCAGCCTGCACGAGCGGCTGCAACAGTTCGGCCGCGAGCTGGAAGATCCCGGCCTGGCCGCCGAGGAGCTGGTGCTGAGCAACCGCGAGCTCACCGTCCTCAAGCTGATCGCCCAGGGCTGCTCGAACCAGGAGATCGCCGAGCAGCTGTTCATCTCGCTGCACACCGTCAAGACGCATGCGCGGCGGATCAACACCAAACTGGGGGTCGCCCGCCGGACGCAGGCGGTGGCGCGGGCCAAGGCCCTGGCGCTTCTCTAGCCCGAAGCTTTCAATGCAGCGCCGGTTGCGGCCTTACCTGCCGGAGCCGGCGGGTGATCAGCGCCGTCTCGATGGCGTCCTCGGCGAACAGCAGGGCGTGTTCGAGGGCATAGCGCTCCCCACCGGGGCATTCCAGCAGGCGGTAGAGGTCGGCGCGGGCCAGGTGGTCCTGCAGGGTAGCCTGCCCGAGGCCGAGCACGCGCTCGGCGTCCTTCAGCGCGGCCAGGGCGTCGCCGGCGTGCCGGTGCAGCTCGCGCAATTCCCGCGATAGATACTGCAGCAGGCGCCGTCCGTCGCACGGACGTATGTGCTCGGCCTGCATCCGGATGCAGGCGCCCAGCTGGCGTTCGAGCAGCTCCCGACAGTCCTGCGGATACAGCCGGCGCCGCCGACCGGGTCCAGCAGATGGTCGCCAGCGGGGCTCCTGACCAGAATGCGCCCGGGGAAGTCGATCGCCACCAGCGGAATGTCCAGGCGCCGGGCGAACTCCAGGGCAAGGAGGGCGAGCATCGACGGCACGCCGCGCCGACGTGCGAGCACTCGGTCGAGCAGGGCAGCCTGGGGCCGTCGCGGCGTTTCGTCGTCCTCGGCGAACCCCATCGCCGCCATCTGGCGCAGCAGCGGCTGGGCGAGTTCGCGCGCCGGCAACGCGGGCAGGGCGGCGCGGGTGGTGGCCAGCATGGATTCGAACGCCTGGCGCGCGGCGGCAAGGTCGGCCTCGGGGGCATGCTCGGCGCTGATGGTCAGCGCGCAGGCCAGCAGGTCCGGCAACTGATCGGCGCAGGAGAGGCGTTGTGGTGTCACGGCGCATGCTCGGCAGGGCGTTGCCATCTGAAATAGCCCGTCGGCGTGCATTCGTCCAGTTTTGCCCGGCCAGCCGTGTGCGGCGCGAACCGCCGGAGGTGGGCACGCAAGGCAAGGGGAGGGGTTGTCTTGTTTTTGTTGTGCGGAAGGGGCCTGCAGGCAGTCAGGCGTCAGGTGGGCGTGTCAGACCAGAACCGATTCCGGGCGTTGCGCCCGGCGCAGTACATTGGCAACGGCACGGTCGTCCTCGCCGCGTTCGATGGCCAGCGTCAGGCTCAGGCTGGCGATGAGCCGCTCGAGCTTCTGGCTGTCGCGCCACTGGTCGGCGCCGATATAGCGCTTGACCGCCACGCCATCCTCGTCGGAAAGGGTCAGGAGAATACTGCCGTCCGGCTTCTCGATACTGAAATTCACTCGGTATCGGGGCTGGAACACGTCGCTGATCATCTGGAACGGGCTATTCATGTTCACGATCCTGTGGCAATGGCTGCCAGCAGTGGACCGAAGAAAGAAAGGCAAGTTCGCCGGCGGCGCTCCGCTGGTCAGCGAGCCGACCGACAGCATGGCGAGGGTGGGAGCGGCGCGTGCGCCAGGTCGTCTCCGAGGCGAAACGGGGGCGCTGCGTCGGACACTTTTCGCGGTCGAGCCCCCAAGAGCATCGCCCCGAGGGCGGGCCTCCCACGAAAGCGGGGAGCCCTGCAGGCGTTGCCTGGACGCGGTCCGGGTGGCTTCAGCCCACCAGTCGCGGTCAAGACCGCTCCCCCAAGAGCATCGCCCCGAGGGCGGGCCTCCCACGAAAGCACAGGGTGCCTACCGAATCCGGTGGGAGGCCGCGCCCGTTCCCGACGGGCTTGCGGCATTCACCACCTGTGGATTGCGCGCCCTCGCGGCGACGGCGGGCGGATGCGCGGGAGGCCGGCCTCGGGACAAGCTTTCCGGCCGGGCAGGCTTGCTCCGGCCGGGGGCCGGGGCGGGGGCTCAGTCGCCCTCGCCAGCCGGTTAATTCGGCGAGGGCTTCGAGGTTCTGCTTGAAGGCCTTGGCGAACTGATCGCGGTGCCGGGCCATGAAGATGCCGACGTCCTCGGCCTGCTGCTCGCTCAGCGAGGGGACCGCCCGCTGCAGGGTCGAGGCCAGTACCTCGGCCAGTTCGAGCATCTTGTCATGACGATCGGCTTCGGCTTTATCCATGAACAAACGCTCCGGGTCCCGGCTGCTGCGATAAACCACTTCGACGGCCATCTGCCACCTCGGCTCCTGTGTGTTGATTGGCTGTATATCCATACAGCTTATGGGCTGCGGCGCGGTTTGCCAAGCGCCGGCTCGCCGGTCAGGCCACCGGGCGGTCCAGCCCGAAGCGGCGCGCCGGCAGGCGGTCGCGCCAGGCGG
>LZQQ01000051.1_pt1 | contig 18577 bp, 27 predicted proteins | sample 768581 | NCBI WGS metagenome assembly LZQQ01 (sample SAMN05207185, study PRJNA324510) | oil field metagenome | isolation source: sample BH-FW-20 from oil reservoir | place: India: Bombay High | collected 2015-11-25 | reverse complement strand
TAACTGTTTACAATAATCCGCAATCACCGCATCAGTCTGTTTCATATCAGCATCCAGCTTTTGATTTGCTGAGTGACAGCCGTTAAATCAATCGGTTCTTCTTCCTCAAATGTATCAACGTATCTTGGAATATTGAGGTTGTAGTCGTTTTCTTTGATTTCGCTCAGGGACGCGACGTAGCTGTATTTTTCATGCGTTTCACGATTGTGATAGGTGCTGACAATTTTTTGAATGTGCTCAGGTGTTAAGGCATTTTGATTTTTGTTTTTTTCGAAGTCATTGGAGGCATCAATAAACAGAATGTCATCGGGATTAGTTCGGCATTTTTTGAATACCAAAATACAGGTTGGAATACTGGTGCCATAGAAGATATTGGCGGGTAAGCCAATCACGGCATCCAGATAGTTGCGGTCTTCAATGAGGTATTGGCGAATATGGCCTTCGGCCGCCCCACGGAACAACACACCGTGCGGCAACACAACCGCCATAGCGCCATTGTCGGCCAAGTGGTGAATCATGTGTTGCACAAAGGCAAAATCGGCTTTGGTTTTGGGTGCGAGTTTACCGTATTGCGAAAAACGGTCGTCACTTAAAAACAGTTGATTAGCTGACCAGTGTGCGGAAAATGGCGGATTAGCTACAATGGCTTCGAACTGTTGGCCTAAGTGATGCGGATGTTCTAGTGTATCGTCCTGGCTGATGTCGAACTGTTTGTAGTTCACATCATGCAAAATCATATTCATGCGCGCCAGGTTATAGGTGGTACGGTTCAACTCTTGTCCATAAAAGTGACCGACTTCTTTAACTTCTTTCGACACCCGTAACAACAAAGACCCTGACCCACAGGTTGGATCATAAACAGACTTTAAGTAGTTTTTATCGTCGGTGACGAGTTTGGCGAGAATGGTCGAGACGGTTTGCGGGGTATAGAACTCTCCAGCTTTTTTACCGGCACCGGAGGCAAACTGCCCGATTAGATATTCATAAGAATCGCCCAACACATCGGCATTGGCGTTTTCCAGCTGAAAATCGACTTTATCCAAGTGCGAGAGAATTTTAGACACCAGCTCGTTTTTTTGCTTTTCGGTTTTACCGAGCTTACTGGAATTAAGATCGAGGTCTTCAAACAGTTTATTGAAGTCATCCTCGGACTCGGTGCCCATGGTGGATTGTTCAATATTGTTAAGAATGGTTTGAAGCTCACCCAAAATAAAGTTGTCAGTGGATTCGCCTTCAATCGCCGACCCTTTTTTGGCAATGGCTGAGAACAGCTCGGAAGGCTTTAGGGTGTAACCGAGTTTTTCAATGGCTTCATCGGCCACCGCTGCCACGATTTCAGCACCTTCTTCTGTGGTTTCATCCACTAAGGCATAATCAAAATCGTCTTCTAAGGTATTGGCGTAAAGGCAAAGCTTTTCAGAGAGGTATTTATAAAAGATAAAGCCTAAATGTATCCCGAATTCATCGGCATCCATCTTGCCACGCAAGGCGTTGGCGATATTCCATAATTGTTGTTCAAGTAACTTTTTTTCTTCTTCTGACATGTAGCCTTAACCTAAATGGGTTATATATTGAAATGGCTTTTATAGCCCATTCGTTCATAAATTTATTTGTTAAGTATTTTAACGGATATTGAGTAATAATTGGCGATTACTGACGGGGGTTACTTTATTTTTAGCGAATAAGCTTTTAAGTTCTAAGGCTGAATCATCACTAAGTAGCGTCCACAATTTGTGGTTAAATTGAGCTTCAATTAGCTTTTAACACCAGTCAAAGTCAACCAAGTTATACAAATAATTACATATTAAAAGAAACTATTGATCTAACTGATTCTAATTTTCAATTCTCACTTTATATTGTGGCGACTTCACTGAAAGTCTGAACCCGAAATTAAATGAGGATTTAAAATGAGCAAAAAATCTCAAAACTTCTACACAATCGGCATTTATCTTAATAACCAACTTTCCGTTTCGATTATGAAAGCTAACGAATTGGCTTTTGCAGGGAAAGTATTCCCAACATATATGGAAAATCTTAAAGATATTTTGAAGAAAAAATTGTCGAAGAAAACGCACAAATATCCGTATGCATACACAATGAAAGCGATAATTCCAATCAATACTCACTAATAAAAACTATCGTAAAAACTTTATTGCCAAAAGTGCAGGTGATAAATTCAGATCCGATTCACATACTACACGAGGCATTTTCTGAAATTTCAGAACCCTCTGGCAATAATTTAAAGGCTTTCGAAAAAGACATCATGACGGCAGCAAAAAAACTCGATTACACAAATAACAATGAATTAAATGACTACGAGGTAGCCTACTCTTTTTTAACAGCTCGTTATGCTTGGACTCATGTGAAATTAATGGAGGTAAAAAATGCTATGGCCTTACCAAAAGCCTATAACCTATAGAGAACAGGAAAAACGTCTTCACAGCAAGTAAGTGATGAGAACTCTAACTTCGATTCTTAAATATTAACCCAACATTAGCTTGTACAATAAATAATAAAGATGAGGTGATTTTTATGTCTATTAAACCTAAAGATTGGGAAAGCGACAATAATGTTTCAGAGTTTCAACATGTGGATGAAACGCTTAATGCTAGTAATGATTTTTTAAAAAAAGCAATTTATTTTGTAATTGGTTTTTTGGGATATTTATTATTGGCTTATTGGTATAAATCTCATCCATTTTTGGTGTTAATTTGAATCATGTCGTTTATGAAGATGAGAATATGCTTCTTTTATGGGTTCCCATTTTGTTTGAGTTAATAATTATTAATGTTTTTGTTTATTTTATTACGGGTGGAGATTACTTATTGGATGATAAAAATCAACACAAAATAATGGGCGTTAATAACCCTGCCGATAAAGTGTGGGGGATTGGTCAAGATGATTAGTTTATAAACAGCGAGAATCTTAAGCCCTCTGTTCGAGGTTTTTTGTCCGATTTCCACATAATGTGGAAAAACAAAACCTCCCTTGTCTTTTTATTTGAATTCATTTTTTGGCTTCAGTTTCACCCCCATTTAATGGGTATTGAATGAATAAATCAACACCATAACGCATACTATAATTCCACCTGTCGCAACGCGCCTTGGAAAATACTTCAATTCATTTAAAACGTAGGCTCTCAAGTATATTTTTACTTTACGGGTAACTTCTTTATCTTGCTGTGAGCATCTCCCAAGAACTTTAACCACTTGTTTCCAGTATTGGCTTTGTGGGTCGATGACTAATCTATCAATTAAATTTGGAACTGGTGAAAAGCTCCCAAAAAACGTAACGGAACATAGAAATCAATCATCCAAAAACCAAAATAGATGCGATTGCCGTTGAACTTGAAATGAATCCGACAAAAAGAAGCCCTGCAGCAAACCAGTAAATGATCGGCACAACAAACAAAAGATATATCTCAAGTTTAGGAATACTGAGTATATACGCCATTTTCACGATTCTGAACAAATCATCGGTTAGTACAACTTTTTGCATAGTCACTTACTTCCTAACTTTTGCTTTCTTTAGATTCTATTCCTGGTTTCCAATATAAATTCTTTGCCGGTGCAAAAACCACTAAGCCCAACATCGTCCAAACTAAAGCATCACACGCCACCCTCTTCTTTTGATTTATCTCGCAAGTGAACGACCCACCCGACAGCAAAGAGATAGATAACAAAACCAAGAAATGCTAAAGATTGATATCCTGACTTAGTCGCTTTTGCGCGTTGAATTGCATCAAAAGAATTTGTGGACATTTTTTTGGAGGGTTGTAAGGTAAATACCCTCCGAACACACCTGGGTTTGGGTAAAAAAGCTGGCCATGACTGCAAATTTCTCTCTGAACTGAATCGCCATACTCGTTCTCAAAGGCACAACACTGACATTCAAGCTTTCCATTCTTTTCTAATGCCTCTTGTTTTACTGCCTTTATTAGTGACGAATTTCGTTCTCTCTGTTTGCGTAAACGTTCTGTATCGTTTACATTGAACTGTAAAATAATTTATGTTTAAATGAAAAAAGAAAGTAGCAGAGTTTTTAAGGTAAGGATCGTTTTTTCACAATGATACGCCATTTTTACATTTATTTTTTAGCGGCGGTAATTGCTATGCAGTCAGTGGCCGTGATGGCGGACGTTCATACACTTCATCAACCTGATTCTAATCACCTCTCTTTTGAAGATAAGCAACCAGAAAATAGTCAAACGTTACTGCAGACCGATAAAGAAAAATTCAACACAAATACTATTAACATATCAGATTGCCACCATTGTTGCCATTGTCATGGCTCAGCACACATGTTCATTAACGGCAGTCAATCTTCCTTAGTTCATTCACATCTTTATAGTGAAGTAGATATAAGCTCTACGATAGACTATCGTTCACACATTATTCCTACTGACAACCCTCCTCCGATATATTCATTGTCGTATTAAAAGCAATTAATCCTTAGTGGTATAACATCGTTTAAGCGACGTTATACACTATCTTGTACATTGAATATTTAAATTGTGAGGAAACCTCATGAAGAAATTTTCTATTTCTTATATGATCGGTGTCGTTCTGTATTTTTCTTCGCTCTCTGTATATGCACAATCAACTGATTGGCAATACTGGTTGAGCGCTCAAATACAAAAACACCCAGACATGATCGCAGCTAGAGAACAACTACTTGGCAATAACGCCAAAGCAGATGCTATAGAACAACCACTTTACAATCCTGAACTGTCTTCAGAACTAGAACGTAATGGAAAACAAAACAACTACCAACTAGGCATTAGACAGACCATTGATTGGTGGGATAGAAGAGAAGTCAGTCGATTAAAATCAGGGTATATACGAAACGCATCAGAAGCGCTTTACCAGCAGCAAGTTTTACAAGCAACCGCCGAAGCTATGGCTACGTTGGTTGAGTGGCGTGCCGCTAAAATGTCGCTGCCATTGCAAAAAACAATACCAGCAGCTTCAAACTCAACTCGAACTGGTGCAAAAACGACAGCGGCTAGGAGACTTGGGTAGTATTGATGCTGAACTCACCTTTCTCTCTCTTTCGCAACAATTAGCGCAAGTCGCGGAAGCAAAGGTTGTCTTAAAAAAATCTGAAGCTAAGGCTCGTGAGCTAATCCCTAGCTGGACACCAAAACTTGGTGGAGTTCCCCAAGATTCTGGCCATCTTCACTTAGTTCTAACTCTAATCAGGATCTTCTAAAACACCCTCGCGTAGCAAGCGCTTATGCCCGTTGCAGTCGCAAAAGAAGAAGCTGAGTTGGCACGTCGCACTGCAAAAGCTGACCCTACAGTTGGAATTAAGACTGGTCAAGATGGTGGAAAAAACGTTATAGGGTTGACTTTATCCATTCCCCTTAACGTGCGCAATGATTTCAGTGCAGAAACACGTGCCGCTGAACGCGCAGGTCTTGAAGAAAAAGCTCGCTTTCAAAGCATTTACCGTAAACAGCGTTTCAGCTGGCAAGCTGCTTATTCCGTTTGGAAGAGTTTTGATCAGCAATACCAACGCTGGAAAAAACTAGCTCAAGGTCGGGTCGAGAAAAGTGCTGAACTGCTTGAACGACAATGGAATAGTCGGGATTTATCAACAACAGATTATCTGCTGGCTTTAAATCAACGCGCTGAAAGCCTAATAGCAGGCATTGAACTGGAAAACAGACGCAACTTGCCCTTCTTGATGCACTTAAGCAATCTGGTCTTTTATTGCAAGCCAAAAATGCTGAACACCAAATTACAGGAATACGAAAATGAACAAAATATTGCTAGCAATTGCTCTGAGCGTGCTTACTAATCCAGCCTTCAGTCAAGATAAAGAATCACAAAATGACCATCCTCGTGCACATGATCATGAAACAGAAACCAACTCCAAAGTACATATCGAAAAGAAAGAGAATGCTGAACATCCTGAAGAAAGCCACCAAGAGCATGCTACACATGATGCGCACCCGTCAGGTGCTTCACATCTGCATGATGAACATCAAGGGCAATTAGATCGTGGACACGATAACGAAAATAATGCGCACGGTAGTCATAAAGATATCAACTCAACGACACTCAAACCTGAGCAAATAAAACTGGCTGATATTCAAGTAGAGCTTCTTACTGCTCAGCGAGTCAATTATCAACTTTATGCTCCTGGAGAAATTCTATCCAACGACTATACCAGTTACAGCGTATCGCCACGAGTCGCTTCAATCGTGTTGCGGCGCCATGTTTCTTTGGGGGATCACGTAAAATCTGGACAACGACTCGTTACCTTATTTAGCGAAAGTGTCGCCGAAGAACAGACTAACTACCGTGTGGCTTGGACTGAATGGCAAAGATTGCAAAAGCTAGGACGCAAAAATGTTGGGGAACAGCGATATATCAGTGCTAAGTCTACCCTAGAAAAGGCCGAAGCGAAACTGCTATCCTATGGGTTGTCAAAAGCAAATTTACAATCCCTTACTTCTCAGAAGTCCGCTTCATTGGGAGAGTATACCCTTAATGCCGAAATTGATGGTGTTGTGCTTAGTGACAAATTCAAGCAAGGGCAGCGGATTGGAGCTGGTCAACCCTTAATTTCTCTTGCTGATGAAAAACAGCTATGGGTCGAAGCTCAACTACCCGCCAACATGAATTTAAATTTAGAAAAAGGAGCGCAAGCGGAAGTCGTCATTGGCATGATGCATGTGAAAGCTTCAGTTATTCAAGAGTCGCACACGATTGATTCGGTTACTCGTACGCGCACTGTGCGACTTTTGGTCAATAATCCAGCGCACCGTTTGCATCCAGGTCAGTTTGCTGAGGTTTATTTTCATTTTAGTACACAGCAGCCAGTGCTGGCGGTGCCTGAAACAGCGCTGATGCGTAGTGAAGACGGTGACTGGGTGGTATTTATGGAAGAGCATCCAGGGGAGTTTAAGCCAGTAGAAGTTCAGTTAGGCCGAGCGTTGGGACCACTTCGTGAAATCATTGGCATTGAGCCCGGGCAACATATTGTCACCCAAGGAGCTTTTTTTTGTTGCGTCTCAGATCGCCAAGGGCGGTTTTGATCCTCATAACCACTAAGTATAAGGAACTTCCATGTTTAACCGAATGATTGATTGGGCGGTTACTAACCGTTTGCTGGTGATACTCGCCCTTATTACACTGACGGTCAGTGCTTTTTTGTTATCCCCAAACTGAATCTCGATGCCTTTCCAGATGTTACCAATGTGCAGGTATCCGTTAATACTGAAGCTCCGGGGCTAGCTGCTGAAGAGGTTGAGCAGCTTATTACCTACCCTATTGAAGCCGTGATGTATGCGTTGCCTGACGTTGAAGAGGTACGCTCCATCTCCAAAACAGGCCTCTCCGGCGTCACAGTAGTATTCAAGGAAGGCATGGATATCTATTTTTGCCCGACAACTCGTGTTTGAACGGTTACAGTCTGCAAAGGAATTGATTCCTGACGGGGTGGGAACTCCTGAGATGGGGCCGAATACCTCAGGCCTAGGACAAGTTTACCAATACCTGCTAATGGCCGAACCGGATTCAGGCTTTGATGCTATGGAATTGCGTAGTTTGAATGACTGGGTAGTAAAGCTATTGCTACTTCCAGCGGAAGGGGTAACTGATGTGCTTTCTTTCGGTGGCGAAGTGCGTCAATATCAGGTTAACCTGAATCCCTCGCGATTGTTAGCCTATGGCTTAACACAAGATAGTGTCATGAAGACTTTGGAACAAAACAATACCAATGTCGGTGGTTGGTATATGAGTCGTGGTCAAGAGCAATTGGTCATTCGCGGGACAGGATGGTTTGATCATGGTGAACTTGGTTTGAAGCAGATTCGCCAGGTGCCTTTGAAACGGTGGATGGCACCACTGTTACTGTTTCAGATGTCGCAGAAGTGGTACTAGGGAGAGAAATCCGCCAGGGTGCCGTTACAATGACTCGTAAAAATGAGGATGGAAAAGTCGAAAATCTTGGCGAAGTCGTGTCCGGTATTGTGCTCAAGCGTATGGGGGCTAACACGAAAGTTACAATAGATGCAGTTAATGAGCGTTTTGAACGCATCAATCAAGCATTGCCAGAAGGAGTCCGTTTTGAGGTGTTCTACGATCAGGCAAATTTAATTACAGCAGCTGTCGAGACAGTGGTCAATGCGCTTTTACTGGCATTTGTTTTTATTGTCGTGATTCTAGCACTGTTCTTGATGAATTTAAGTGCTACGTTTTTGGTATTGATCTCCATTCCCATCTCCATCGGTATCGCCTTGATGGTAATGTCATGGTTTGGTTTATCAGCTAATTTGATGTCTCTTGGAGGGATTGCGGTAGCTATTGGGATGTTAGTTGATGGCTCCGTCGTCATGGTTGAGAACATGTTTAAACACTTGTCTCGCCCAGATGCTGAGCATGATGCCGAAAGAGCATTGCGTGTTGGATCCACAGATAGAGATCCAGTCCGCGCCTGTGGTGACCATCATGGTATCGCCTTAAGATTGCAGGAAGCCGGTAAAGAGGTGGCGCGACCTATCTTTTTTGCCACGGCCATTATCTTGGTTGTGTTCATGCCGCTTTTCAGTTTTGAGGGGGTTGAAGCTAAATTGTTTCAGCCTATGGCTATCAGTATTATGTTGGCTATGCTTTCGGCAGTTTTAGTGGCCTTGATTATTGTGCCCGCATTAGCGACATATCTTTTTCGTAAGGGCGTACGCCAACGCGAGAGCTTTTTGTTAAAGCCAATCGATTTTGTCTATCGCAAAAGTTTAACTTGGGCTATGAGGCATAGCAAAGTTGTTGTAGGTATAGCTGTCTTCATGGTAATTTCTGCGGCACTTGTCATACCTCGCCTAGGAACCGAATTCGTGCCTGAACTTGAAGAAGGAACTATCAACTTGCGTGTCACTTTGGCTCCATCGTCTAGTTTAGAAACTGCACTGCAAGTGGCCCCTAAGCTGGAGGCAATGCTAATGGAGTTTCCTGAGGTTACTTATGCACTGTCGCGTATTGGTCGCGCCGAAATAGGCGGAGATCCTGAGCCAGTAAACAACATTGAAATTTATATCGGGCTCAAACCTATAAAAGAGTGGCAAACTGCAAAAAATCGTTATGAATTGCAGGCCTTGATGGAGCAAAAACTTGAACGACATCCCGGTTTGCTTTTCAATTTCTCTCAACCAATTGCAACCCGTGTTGATGAATTGCTTTCAGGTGTCAAGGCGCAATTGGCCATCAAGCTTTTTGGTCCCGAACTTGATGTGCTCGCAGATAAAGGACAAGCAATAGAGAGCGTAGTTAAAAATATCGAAGGCGCTAGAGATGTAGCTATGGAGCAAATTGTTGGAGAATCTCAATTAGTAGTAAAACCGGATCGTCGCGCTTTATCACGCTATGGACTGAACGTCTCTGACGTAATGGAGCTTGTACGTGAAGGTCTGGGAGGCGCTAGTGCTGGACAAATCATCAATGGCAACGAGCGTTATGACATCTATGTCCGGCTGGCTGAGCGCTTCCGTGAAGACCGTGAAACCATTGCAGACCTTCGTTTACAAGCTCCAACAGGTGCTTGGGTTCGCCTTGAGGATGTGGCCGATGTCAATATTGCTTCAGGACCTCCTCAGGTTCGTCGTGATGACGTACAGCGACGTGTGGTTATTCAGGCTAATGTTCAGGGGCGAGACATGGGAAGCGTAGTCTCAGATATTCGTCAGGCAGTTGCTGAACAAGTCGAACTTCCGGCTGGGTATTCTGTCGATATCGGTGGCCAATTTGAGAGCCAGCAACGAGCGCAAAAGCGTTTATCACTGGTTGTACCGGTTTCTCTGGGATTAATCGCCTTGTTGCTTTATTTCGCTTTTGCTTCGGTTGGTCAGGCTATGTTAATTCTGGTAAATGTGCCGTTAGCCGTTATTGGTGGCGTTTTTGCACTTTGGTTTTCTGGCCAATACTTGTCTGTACCAGGTTCTGTAGGATTCATTACCCTCTTTGGGGTAGCCGTATTAAATGGTGTCGTTATGGTAGAAAGTATCAATCAACGAATTATAGATGGTCTATCGGTTTCCGATGCGGTATTTGATGGCGCTACTTCAAGGCTGAGGCCAGTATTAATGACCGCCATTACTTCAGCACTTGGTTTGATGCCTATGCTACTTTCCAGTGGTGTTGGTGCAGAAATCCAAAACCCTTGGCAACAGTAATCGTGGGCGGTTTAATAACAGCCACATTTTTGACATTGTTTGTGTTGCCAGTGTTATTTGCTTGGTTTTCAAAAGGAAAAATAAAAGATATGGCTTAAACCCATCATTCTTCAGACCTGTAGCAGCCTTGTTGCCGCTACAGGTATTTATTTTAAAAAAAATAAAAAATCTTTATAAAAATCATAAACAATAGAAATCTTCATGATTCTTATAAAGGTTTTTAGGATATAAATTCAGGATAAATACTTTTTATGCATCAGCACAAAAATGAAAGCAATAAGCGCATCGCAACGGCATTTTTCTGAATGTTGGCTTTACCATCATTGAATTTATTGGAGGCTGGTTGACCAATAGCACCGCCATTATGGCCGATGCAGTACATGACTTAGGCGATAGTTTGTCAATCGGCAGCGCTTGGCTATTGAACCATTTGGGACAAAAATCTGCTAACAGCGAGTTTACCTATGGTTATCAGCGTCTGTCTTTGCTTGGTGCTTTAATTAATAGCTTAGTTCTAATTGCTGGATCAATATGGGTATTGAGTGAAGCCATACCCAGATTGGCTGACCCAGTCATGCCGGCTACCGAAGGAATGCTGATACTGGCTATACTAGGAGTTACCGTTAATGGTTTTGCGGTTTACCGTTTGAGTAAGGGCAATACGCTCAATGAAAAGGTATTAAACTGGCATTTATTGGAGGATGTGCTTGGATGGTTGGCAGTACTTGTCGTTTCAATCGTATTGCAGTTTGCCGATTGGCCAATTCTTGACCCATTACTGTCGGTGGGATTTACTCTTTTCATTTTTTTAATGTAATACGAAATCTCAAGACAACTGCGAAGCTTTTTTTTCAAGCGGTGCCGGATAAGAAATTGCATGAAAGGATCCGACACTCATTACTGAACATAGACAACATCTTTGAAGTGCATCATCAACACCTTTGGTCACTTGATGGTGAACATCATGTTTTGACGGCTCATATTATTATCAATCAAAATAAAGATTTCAACCTCAAAGAATATAGTGCGATGAAGCAATCCATTGCCAATGCCCTCGAACAATATCAGTTAGCTCATACCACTATCGAAATTGAACTAAATCAAGAGTTCTGTCGAGATCAATCTAAACTTCCTTTTTAGACCTCTCTCTTTTAGAGGCAATCTAATTTAGAGTTTTCCAGCAGGTTGTATTGGTTAGATATTTCCATGGCGTTAAGTGACCAAGTGAATCATGTGATCGTTCTTCGCTATACTCTCTCACCCTGTTATCGGTAATTTCTCGCACTTCATTCAACACCCTGAACAAGTAGACATTGAGGATTTTATCCCGATACATTCGATTGGATTGTTCAACATAGTAATTATTCGTATCATTTCCTGGCTTGGTAGACGGCAATTTAATGTCAGTCCAATCAGCAAGAACCCTTGAGATAAACTCTGGGCAGTTAGCCATTCGAACCTCCATCGGATAATCTCGCCAAGCTGTGATACGTTCCAACACATGTGTAACTCTTAATGTCGGCAAACTCAGGTCTATTTCAATGGTGAGTATCTTACACCACTGAAGCAGCCTAATTGTCACCGGCAGTGTAAAAATGCCCTCCCTGACTGCAATCTAAATTTGCCCCCTTGAGTATCATAGTGTTCTCTGTGAACCGCCACTAATTTACAATGCACCATTTAGTCATCTAAACAAATTAGAATCTTTCTAAGGCTAATTTTCAGGTTTCGTAAAAGCTTCGGCATCGCAAGAGTTTCCTATTCAGATTAGACACTAATTTGATTATTGCAGAGCGTTCCGATAATAATTTTGATGCCTCTTCTATTAAAGCTTTAATTTTATGTGCATTTTCTTTGAATGGCCCTGATCGTTTCACATGCCGTGAAGGATTTTTTATTGTATATCCAAGAAAAACTGGTTCCTCGCCTTTTTCGACAGAATGCCAAACTAGCCATTTTGGATGTGGACAACCTAAACAATCTTTTCCACATCCGTATAAATGTAAAGTAATAGCTCCAGGTTTCCTAGGCTGATTTAACTTTATTAGCTCTGAAATCAGATCTAACCTGAAATTTATTTCAGTAATTCTATCAAGAGAAACAGGTCCTATTTTTTCGTAAATTATTTGGTGCTCATTCGATGGCATGGAAATTTCCTTTTTGCATATAATGTGCAATTTAAAAAAACATAAAAAAAATACCCAACAGAAATTTAGTGATTGAGGTCAGTAAACGCGGGCACTCTTCTTAAGCAGCTGCTCAAAAAGGAAAGTGAAAAGGAAGATTTAGAATTATTTTTTTAGAACGATTTCTAATAAACTTGAAAAAACTCAATCGATTAATTCTAAAAAATCCACATTAAATGGAATTTTTGATATTTAATCAGATATTAGTTAACAGATTTCTGCTTTAATTTTTATAAATGTCTTTCTGAAATATCTCCAGATTTCAGAAAGGTGGAATAATGATAGACAAAGTACCTGAGCAACTACTACCGTTGCCAAAAGTAGAGATGATGATAGGACTGAAAAAATCAAAAATATATGCTTTAATTAAAACTGGTGAATTTCCAAAAATCGAGTAATCAAAGGTAAAGCTTTATGGTTAAGCTCAGAAATTCAAAATTGGATATCCGAACAATGGCAAGCAGCTAAGTAATGTACTATTAATGTACCACTTACTTTTAAATTACTAAAAAATCCTCTAAAAAAGCTACTTCTATAGAAAAGTTTGTTTCCGCCCATCTCCACCAAATTCCTTATCCGTTTGCGTTGACGACTTCAAACGCACCCGGAAAAATCCACACGGCAATCAAGACAATGACGCCGACGATCAGCGCGCCTTTCAGTAGCATACCGGACAATCTGACCACTAGGTACAACCCGGCCAGAATCACAACCAAGCCGGCAATCGCAGTAGCATCACCTTGTAAAATCAATGCGCTGAACTCGTTCACACAACACTCACTTGTATTAAAAAATGCTATAAAAAAAGGGCCTTCAAGCCCTTCTTTTAATAAACGCTATCCCAGTCAAAAGCTTATTTCAGCTTCTTGATACGCTCTTGCGGACTGATAACATCGGTCAAACGCACACCGAATTTATCATTGATCACCACCACTTCACCATGCGCGATGAGTGTGCCGTTCACCAACAAATCCAACGGTTCCCCCGCGAGTCGGTCCATTTCAATTACCGACCCCTGTGTATAGGAAAGCAGGTTACGAATCGATACTTTGGCACGGCCGATTTCCAATTGCAGGGTAACCGGAATATCGAGCAATACATCCAAGTCGACTTTTTCACCGCCTTCACCACGCCCTTTTTCCAGAGCCGAGAAAGACGCCGCATCGATTTCATCGGCGTTATTGGAGGCTTCTGCCTGCTCGGACAGAGCCGCTCCCCATGGATCGTCTTCCGCCGCCGATGGTGAAGCCTCCTGCTCCGCTTCCGCTTGTTCGTTCAGAGCATCACCCCATGCGCTCAAATCATCTTCTTCACTCATCGTACCATTCCTTTACGTTTTCGATCACTCTTTCCTGATAAGCAGGATGGTGTAAGATCTGTTCAATACGCACCGCTTTACGGTCGTTACTTTCACCGACTTTCCCTCTCACAAGACTGATTCCTTCCGCTTTCACCGTTACCAGTTCCGGCATTTCGATTGGGATAATGTCGCCTTTTTCCATCTTCATCAAATCGTCCATCTGCATCTGCAACTCGGCCAGATTGACGGACAAATCGATTTCAATATTTTTCGCTTCTTCTTTAAGGGTACGCGACCAACGGTTATCCGATTCGCCTTGCAGATTGGACATGCCTTCCTCGAGCTTGTCGCGTACCGGCTCAAGCATGGCGTAAGGCATGACGATGTCGACGCGCCCTTCCACGCCTTCGAATCGAACGTTGATCGGGCTGACCACAATCATATCGGTCGCATCGACGATACTGGCAAACTTCGGATTCATCTCCGAATGCATATAATCGATTTCGATGTCCATGACCGGCGCCCAGGCTTTTCGCAAATTTTCCGACGACATGTCAAGAATACTGCGTACCATGCTCATTTCCACCGGCGTGTATTCACGACCTTCGATCTTGAACGGCAACAAGCCGGTGCCACCAAAATACATATCCACGGCGGTGAAAATCAATTTGGAGTCCAGCGTAAACAAGGCCACCCCATTCAACGGATTAATCCGGTAAATATTCAGGCTGGTCGGGACGAACAGATTGCGGAGGTAGTCAATCATTTTAATGATTTTCACTTCCCCGGCCGTCACTTCGACACTCGACATGATCATCTCGTTGAAATGACGCTGGAATCCGCGCGCAAAACGTTCGTTGATGATATCCAAAGCCGGCAGACGCCCACGAACAATTCTTTCCTGGTTCGTGAAATCGTAAACCTTGGCAGACGTCCCTTCCGCAGAATCGTCCCCTTCGGTTTCAACGTCGCCACCGCCCATGCCTTTTAACAGGGCGTCGACTTCATCTTGGCTTAGAATATCATCCATTGACTGATTACCCGATCACAACTTATTGCATTACAAAGCGTTCGAATACACATCTTCCAACAGGTCTGGATAAATATTGTGCTTCTCCAGCACTTTACGCGCCTTGGCCAATACCTTTTCTCTCAGCACATCCGGTCCGTTGTCTTGGTTCAATCCGTATAGGTTTGAATACGCAACAAACTGGTGATGTCGTTTCTCAGAATCGGACGATAGTTTTCCATATCGGCAATCAACTGAGGATAATGCGACATAAACTTCATATTGACCGCTAAAAACTTCGCCTGCCCTTCGCCCTTAAAGTTCACCACAAACGGTTCCATGGCAAAGTACTGTGGCGCAGACCCTGGCTCTGGTGGATCATATTGCTTGAATTTCGGTGAATAATCTCGAACCACACCGTCATCATGTGCAGTGGCTTCATCACCATGCTCGGCTGAAGCGTGTTGTTCGGTTTCCGAAGAGTTTGCGTTATTGTCACTGCCACCACTGCTCAACAATAAAAAGGTCATCACCCAATCCCGACGATCAATAAAATCACGACCACCAGTAAGGCAATAATCAAACCTTTTCCACCACCACTTTTTTCTCTTCTTGAACTTCTTCAGCCATTGTTTATCCTTTATTTCTGCAACTTTTAACCATCCAACCTAGTTCGACGTCCCGAGAGGTGAATTCACCATTTTTGGGACAAATCTTCAATACCAGGCGCTTCACTCAGGCTTCGCAACCGTTGATCCGCTTCTTTATTCAAGACGATGATGCTAATCCGTCTATTACGTGGATTATACGGGTTTTCCTTGTCAAATGGCACCGTATCCGACAGCCCGACCACCTGGGCAACTTTGTTCGATTCCACGCCGCCATCCAGCAATAGTCTCGGGCGGCGTTTGCACGATCCGCCGACAGTTCCCAGTTGGTATACTCGGCATTCGAATGATACCCTGAGGAATCGGTATGGCCCGCAATACTGATTCGGTTATTCGTTTGGGCCAGAACACTGCGACCTCTTTCAAAATCTTGGCGGCATAGTCCTTCGGCAAATCCACACCACTGCCGAACATGGGGCGCTTACGATCATCCAATATCTGAACCTGCAAACCATTCGGCGTGACTTCAATCTTCAACTGATTTTTAAACTGCTCCAATACCGGATTCTCGGAGATTTTTTCTCGATCTGCAGTTTTAACATTTCCATCTCAGCCTTTTCCTTGGCCTTATTGGCGGCGTCATCATCACCTTGATCGCCTTTCGGTGTGTCTTTAAAACCGCCCATATCAATCATCGAATCGGAACTTTGGCCAGCTTCTTTCGATTGCACTAAATTCGCCGGAGCCGACTCGATGACCGTCGGATCACGGAAATATTCCGCCATGGCGCGCATTTCTTCATCGTTTACGCCACTCAATACCCACAACATCAGGAAGAAAGCCATCGCCGCCGTCATAAAGTCGGCAAAAGCCACTTTCCAAGCACCGCCGTGGGCGCAATGCGGACATTTTTTCAGCCGCTTGATGATTATGGACTGTTCATCGCTCATGGCGCTTCTCTATCGCTTTGGTTATTTTTGAGTTTGCAAAAACTCATCCACTTCCTGGAAGGAAGGTCTTTCCGCCCCAGGAATCGATTTACGTCCGAACTCCACCGCTATTTGCGGAGCATAGCCATTCAAGTTGGCCATCAAACAGGTTTTGATGGTACCGAAAAAGGCCCCTTCGTCATGCGCACGGTTCGCCATATCGGATGCAATCGGCCCCACTATCCCGTAAGCCACCAAGATCCCGAGGAAGGTACCAACCAAGGCCACGGACATGTGATGAGCAATCTCCAACGGCCCGGCATCCAAGTAGCTCATGGTGACGATAATCCCCAATACCGCCGCGACGATACCGAAGCCAGGCAAGGCCTCCGCCACTTTACCAACCGCTTCTGCCGGTGCTGCGGCTTCATGATGATGAATATCCATCTCCAAAATCATTAAATCTTCAATCTGATATGGGTTGCTCGCCCCACTGATCATGAGTCTTAAATAATCACAAATAAAATCGACCGCATGATGATCATTGGCAATTTTAGGCGACGCATTAAACAGCTCACTGTCGTGTGGTTCTTCGACATCCGCTTCAATCGCCATCAAGCCTTCACGACGCGCTTTATTGAAAATACGGAACATCAACCCCAACAACTCCATATACACTTCTTTGTTGTAAGGTGCAGGTTTTGCCAAGCCCAAGGCGCCAGAAAAACTGGCTTTAACCACCCAACCCGGATTGGCGATGATAAAGGCCCCCAAAGCACTCCCACAAATAATGAGCACTTCGAGCGGCTGGATCAAAATGCCGAAGCTGCCGTGCGGGAGATACCCGCCGAGCAAACAGCCTATGACCACCAATGTTCCGACAATTGCTTTCATATATTTAAACCTTATTCTTCTTTTTGCACCACACTAAGCAATTAGGCTTATTAAAGGTTTTTACTACATTAGACAACGCTTCTTGCGCTGTTTTGAGCTGGGACAGATTATCTTCGATTTCATGTAAAAAATCATTCACTTTTCCAGCCTGCATTTGGGTCATTTCCACACGTTCTTGACCATTACCCATGACTTCCACGGCATTACGAGCACGTTGTTGCAACTCTTCAATGATCGTCTGAATTTCGGTGGTGGCTTGCTGGGTTTTACCGGCCAAAATACGCACTTCATCGGCTACTACCGCAAACCCACGCCCGTGCTCACCGGCACGAGCCGCTTCAATCGCCGCATTCAAGGCCAGCAAATTGGTTTGTTCGGCAATATCACGAATCAAGACCAACACCGTTCCGATGTTACTGCTGTCTTCTTCTAGTTTTTGATGACCGAGGAAGCATGGGTCACTTCATCCGTTAGACCAGTCACTTCGGAAATCACACTGCCTGCAGACGTCATGCCTTCTTTCGTGCCGGAATTCATCTGGTCAACCACTTGTGACAATTGCTCGGAAACCCCAATCAATTCAGAGGAATCAAACACTGCCGGTAATGCGGCATCTTCTCCACCCGCGGCATTCACCTGCTCATAAGCCGCCGCTAACGTCGCGTTTAGTTCTTCTATTTGCTCTTCCAATTCCGTAACACGCTGTCCGGCCAGGTTTGCCGCCATATCCTTTTCATCCAGTGATTCGGATACTCTGGAGAACAATTCGTTTAAGGCCTTCACCAATTTCGGGTCAGCCGAATCTTCGGTTAAAGCATTGGAAAAATCCCCCGTTTCCGCTCGTTTATTCAACGCACTGATCAGCGATGACTGTTCACAAACACCGGCTTATTACACCAAACCAAATATACAAGTGCTCCGGCGACAACTGCACCGACGGCAATGGCAATCAACGCAATACCGGCTGTCGGAATACCTTGTATTTCGGAATCCGCATTCACTAAAGGAGAAGCCAATCCCGCCATCATTGCCATTGAAATTTTGTGATGTAATTTCATGTCCATTCCTTTCTATTCTTTATGCTTATCTTTTTATGCGTAGAAATCTACTAAGTTATCGGATGAAACTGTCTGGACCATACCATTTCCATCAGCTTCCACCTCTTCACCACCCGCCAACAAACCTCCGGACGATTGACCAGAACCCGATTGACCATTTTGATTCGCCAAGCTTTGCTCAGAAGAACCGTTTTCATCGCGAACATCAAAAGATCCAAACCCAATACCGGCCTGAGCATCGATCGATGTACAGCTACGTACGTCTGAGCATCGATCGATGTACACTACGTACGTCTGAGCATCGATCGATGTACAGCCTACGACGTCTGAGCCATCGTACGTCTGAGCATCGATCGATGTACACTACGTACGTCTGAGCATCGATCGATGTACAGCCTACGACGTCTGAGCCATCGATC
>LZQQ01000050.1_pt1 | contig 18603 bp, 24 predicted proteins | sample 768581 | NCBI WGS metagenome assembly LZQQ01 (sample SAMN05207185, study PRJNA324510) | oil field metagenome | isolation source: sample BH-FW-20 from oil reservoir | place: India: Bombay High | collected 2015-11-25 | reverse complement strand
GTGTCTAGTTCTCAGCGTTTGGTGCAGTTTGACGGATATGGATCGTGAGACGCGGCGTTTTTTGCGTACCCAATCGGCTTCTAAACCGTTGATTCTTGTCAGTGCCATGCCGTTGCGGCGTTTTGATAATGTGTACTCCAACGTTTTGAACGGGTTGGATGTGGCCAATCGCGCACATTTGTTTGCAGTCGTCGATGCGCAAAGCGATCCTTCGGATATTCAGTTTCGGCTGCTTTACGACCCGAGAGCGGAAGCGGGATCGGTCTTACGAAACAAACAAATCGATTTACAAACCTTGTCGGGCGCTGAATCCCGCATCGTATCGGTTTCCAGTGTGGCAGAAATGATTGCGCGCTCGCCCAAAGAGCGAGGCGTTTCAGCCGGATCTTAGGGCGCGTAAAAAGGAATGAAAAAGCATCATGAAGAAATAGCGTTAATTCTCCCAGGCCTGCTTTGGATTCTGGCGGGGTGCAGTACCTCGGACAGTGTCAAGCGTGAGCCTTTGGCGCCGCCGGTATCGGATAAGTTCAATCTGCAAGGGCATTTGACGCCGGAAGACGATATGGCGCAATCGACGGCCAAGCCGGCGGCGATTCCCGAATTGGTAACCGACGAACCAATCAATCTTGACCCGAGCGAGCAAAAAACATTAAGCGTTATAGTGTGTCCGCGATTAACGTGCCGGTATCGGATTTGTTGTTCAATTTAGCGAAAAACGCCGATAAGCAACTGGATCTGTCATCCGCCGTGCAGGGGCGGGTCACCATTAATGCCATTAACCAGCCTTTGGAACGCATTTTACAGCGCGTTTCGGCGCAAGTCGATGCGTTGTACGAGTTGCAAGGCGACACCATTGTCATCACGCTGGACAAGCCGTTTTGGAAAAGCTATGAATCGACTATGTCAATGTGACGAAACACATTAACGATTCGACGGTCATGAAAATGTCGGTCGGCAATGTGGCGCAAGGTGTCAGCTTGAATAACGGCAATCAGAACAGTCAGTTCAAGCTGGATACCAAAGCGGTCAACGATTTCTGGAAAACACTGGAAGAAAACGTCTCGGCCATGGCGATGCTGGAAGTCAAGCCGATTAAAACCGTCTCCCATAGACGTACCTATGATGGTGACCGTCAAACCGATCGACAGAACATGGGGCAAGAGTACTGGGGTGATAACTATGCCGAGGGGAGCAGTAGCCAGGCCATGGAGACAGTGACGTCCACCACCTCTGAGAAAGTGCAAAACGTAGTGGTCAATAAAGAAGCCGGGTTGTTGACCGTGTTCACAACCGGTCGACAACATAAAGAAATCGAAGCTTATTTGGAAAACACTTTGCACCGTACCAATAAACAAGTCCTGATTGAAGCGACGGTGGTGGAAGTCGAGTTAAATGACCAGTATCAGGCCGGGGTGGATTGGAGTGCGGTAACCTCGAACTCGTCCGGTTCCAGCGCCATTACCCAAAGTATGCTGGGCAGCAATTTATCCAACGATCCGAACTTTTCCATCAACCTGACGTCATTGGGCACTTGGGATTTCTCGCTGGGCATCAAATTGTTGCAAAAATTTGGCGACACCAAAGTCTTGTCCAGCCCGAAAATCATGGCGATGAACAACCAGGCGGCGTTATTGAAAGTGGTGAAAAACGAAGTCTATTTCACCGTCGACGTGAACCGGGAATCCGCCACGTCGGTGAGTGCGGGGGTTACGACCTATGAAACCATGGTGCACTCGGTGCCGGTCGGGTTCATGATGCATGTGACGCCGTTCATTACCGACGACGGTGAGATTTCACTGAATATCCGTCCGACCTTATCGCGCATCGTCAGTTATGTGGACGACCCGAACCCGGAGTTGGCGAAAGAAAATATCGTCAGTAAGGTGCCGGTGATTCAGGAACGCGAAATGGATTCGGTATTACGGTTGCGTGATAAGCAGACGGCGATTATCGGTGGTTTGATTCAAGATACACACAGTAACCAGCGTGAAGGTGTACCGGGTTTGATCGACATTCCTTGGGTGGGCGACTTATTCTCTTATCGGGATGACACCGTTCAAAAATCGGAGCTGATTATCTTTATTCGTCCGATCATTATTAATAACCCGGATATCGAGCACGGTGACTTGAAAGCCATGAAACCGCTGTTACAGACGACGAGTAACTAAATGAGTGTGTTGCTGGATGCCTTGAGAAAAGCGGCCGCCGAAAAACAGACGGCGGGAAGCGTTTCTGAAGAAACGGCCAGGCCTGGTCAAAACCGGAAAACGGTCACATCTGAGCGTTTAGTCGACGGGCAGGATGTGGTGTCTTCCTCGTTTGAAGATAAAGTGCAGCAACCTGATATGCCGACTGAGGCGATGCCGGAAAAGCGTCTTCAAGTAGCTCCGGCTGGGACAAATGAGTCGAAGGTGCCGGATTGGAGTCTGTCGCAAATACCGGGGTATCAATCGGAAGCGTCCTTGGAAAATGCAAAGCGGCAGCGAGCGCAGGGCGTTTTGCAGGCCATGCAACAAGCCCGCCAACCAAGTGGTCATCCGCTGCGCTGGTTGGGCGGCAGTGCTTTGGCGGTGTTTGTTCTGGCCGGTTTGGGGTACTACGGCTGGGCGTATTTTCAAATGCAAACTCAGGCGGTCAATCATGAACTGGCGGCGTATCGAACCGTGCCCCAGGAGACGGTGCTCCCCGTCAGTTCGTCATCGGATGCCGTCGAGTCAGAGGAAGACAAGGTTCAGCCGCAAACCCAAGCGAGTCTTTCCGAGCCACCAAATAAAGCGATGCCCATCGCTCGAACAGAACGCGTGAACGCGCCGGCCGTGGCAGGAAAATCGGTGACGCCGGCGGTCGCGTCTGTGCCGACCAAACATTTGAAAATCGTGGCGATGACCGAACCAACGGAGGCAGAAAGGCTACCAAGCCTATCAGGCCGGGAAATTGGATGAGGCGCGACAATTCTACACATCGGCTTATCAGCAGGATGCCCAAAACCTTCCGGCTCTGTTCGGTTTGGCTGCGGTGTCAGTCAAACAGGGACGTAAATCGGATGCACTTCGTCTTTACCAGCGTATTCTTGAAATCGATCCTCAAAACCTGCGAGCGCAGGATGCAGCATTAATGCTGAGCAGTCAGGTGCAAGGTGAAGCCTCGACGGAAACCTGGTGAAACGCGTACGTGATTTTCCCGAGAACGCTGCGCTACAGGCCGCCTTAGGACATCAGCTGGCGAAAGAGAACAACTGGGTGGCGGCTCAGAAACAATATTTTAAAGCCTATCAATTGGCACCCAGCCGTGAGGATTACGCTTTGAACCTGGCGGTGAGCTCGACAAATTAGGCGAATATGACTTGGCAAAACAATATTATGAGCGGGTTTTACAGGCTTCTTCGGCCCGTTTGTCGGCGGAACGAAAAGAGCAGGTCCGTCAGCGTGTCAGCGCGTTACAGACGTTTTTGAACCGGGAAGCGAAACCGTCATGAGAGGGGTTTATGGATAAGGCACGCCTTGGCGATCGTTTGGTTGAAGCCGGTTATATTACGCCGGATCAGTTGCGTATTGCCCTGACCGAACAGAGTGTGACCGGCAAGAAGCTCGGTAAGGTGCTGGTTACCCTGGGGTTCCTTGCCGAACAGGATGCGCGGCAGATATTGGGCGATGTGGTTGGCTATTCCTCCATGTCGTTGCAGGGTGTGGTCCCCGATTCGAAAGCCTTGGAGTTGGTGTCTGAAGAATTTGCACGAACCAATCTGGTGATGCCGATCAGCCTGGACGGCGACCGAATGAAAGTGGCGATGGCGAGCCCGGATGACATTTTGTTGATGGACCACCTTAAACGTCACATTCAAGGCGAGGTTCGCATTGAACCGATCTTGGTGGTTGAAAACGAAATTCAAAATGCCATCGACCATTTTTACGGGTATGAGTTGTCGATTGACGGCATCTTGAAAGAGTTGGAAACCGGGGCGCCGGAAAGTTACAGCCGCTCGTTACAGGATGAGTATTCCCAGCCCATGGTACGCCTGGTGGATAATATCTTGACCGATGCGGTGAAAAAAGGCGCGTCGGATATCCATTTTGAACCGGAAGAATATTACATTCGCATCCGCTATCGCATCGACGGGGTGTTGCAGGAAATTCGCTTATTGCACAAATCATTCTGGTCGGGTCTGGTGGTGCGTTTGAAAGTGATGGCCAGTCTGGATTTGACCGATCAGCGGATGCCGCAGGATGGTCGGATGGAACTGGTCGTGCACGGTCGTCAAATTGATTTTCGTGTATCGACATTGCCGGGCCGTCAGGGCGAAAATTTTGTGCTGCGTATTCTGGACCGGGAAAAAGGCATCGTGCCATTGAAAACGCTGGGGCTCGATGCCGACAGTCATCGCGAATTGGAGTTGATGATGTCGCGACCAAACGGCATCGTTTTGGTGACCGGGCCGACCGGTTCCGGTAAAACCACGACCCTCTATTCGATGTTGAATGAGATGAACCGGGAAGGGGTCAATATCATGACCTTGGAAGATCCGGTCGAATATCCGATGGGGATGGTGCGTCAAACCTCAATCAACGAGGACATCGGTATGACGTTCGCCACCGGGATTCGCGCCATCTTGCGTCAGGATCCGGACATTATTCTGGTGGGGGAGATTCGTGACAGCGAGACGGCGGAAATGGCTTTCCGGGCCGCCATGACGGGGCATCAAGTGTTGACGACGCTGCATACTAATTCCGCCATTGGTGCGATTCCACGCTTGCTTGATATTGGCATTTCCCGTTCGATTTTATCGGGCAATATCACCGGTATCTTGGCTCAGCGTTTGGCTCGCCGTTTATGTGAGCATTGTAAGGAATCTTATCGTCCGGATACTTTTGAGCGACGTTTGGTCGGCTTGGAACATGACTCGGACTTGGTTTTGTATCGGGCTTGTGGTTGTTCGGCCTGCAATGGTATCGGTTATAAAGGGCGTTTGGCGATTCTGGAGACCTTACGCGTCACCGACGAAATGGACGATATGATCATGGCCGGTCAGTCTCAGCATGCCATTCTCGACAAGGCCTTAGAAAACGGTTTTTCCCCTTTGCTGCAAAATGCTTTGAAGCGGGTTCGGGCCGGAGAAACGACTCTGGATGAAATCAGTCGAATCGTCGATTTGACGGAACTGGTGTCATGAAGGAAGTATGATGGAAGTCTATCGCTATACCGGCGTCAACCGTTTCGGAAAACGGGTGCGGGGCGAGGTGCAAGCCTCGAATGAACAGGATTTGGAACAGCGTTTGCGCTCCGCTCAAATCGACTTGCTGTCTTTTCGTGTCAAGTCTCCCGGTTTGTTCAGTGGTTTCGGGCACCATAAAATTACTCGGCGTGACATCATTACCCTGACGACGCAGTTCAAACAATTACTCAAGGCCGGTGTGCCCTTGATGGAAATCATCGATGACCTGCGCAAATCCGATGACAGTGACGCGACGCGGGAAATGCTTTCGGCCGTCTATGAGTCAATGGAAGGCGGGCAAAGCTTTTCGCAAGCGTTGAAACCCTATGAAAACCGTTTGGGGGCCGTGTACATCGCTTTGGTTGCGGTAGGAGAAAAGACTGGCCAGATGGCGACGGTGTTGAGTCGTTTGGAAACCATGCTGAAATGGGAAGAAAGCCTGGCGGCCAAAACCAAAAAAGTCATGATTTATCCGTCGATTGTGGGGTTGGTGGTGCTGGCGGTTATTTTGATGATGATGCTGTTTGTGGTGCCGGAACTGGTGTCCTTTATTCGTGAAATGGGTGGCGAATTAAGTTTTGCAACTGAATCCCTGATTGCGGTATCGGGGTTTATGCAACATTATCTGCTGGAATTGGTACTGGTGCCGATGGTGGTCTGGCTGGGGGTGAAATGGTGGAAAAATCGTTCGCAGGCGTTTCGAATCCAAATGGATCGGTTGCTGTTCAAAATTCCCGTGATCGGCCCTGTGCTGTATAAGCTGAAAATTGCCCGTTTTGCCAGCACATTGGCGGTGATGCACAGTGCAGGCATCCATTTCGGTGAATCGTTAAAGTTGTCGGCTTCCGTGGTGGCTAATGCTTATCTGGAACGAAATATAGAACGTGCCATGCTGTTGATTGAAGAAGGGGAAACGATTTACCAGGCTTTTTCACTGGCTGAGGTGTTTCCGTCCATGGCCATTCGAATGGTCAAAGTCGGTGAACAAAGTGGCGGTATGGACGAAGCGCTGCGTCATGTCAGTGACTATTACGATGCCGAAGCCAAAGAGAGCATCGAACGGATTGAACCGGCGATTGAACCTTTGCTGACGGTGGTGATGGCTTTGGTGGTCGGTTGGGTCATGCTGGCGGTGCTTGGTCCGGTTTATGAAACCATTTCAAAGGTGCAATGATGCGATATAGCTTGTTTCTGCGGGATGAAGGGCTCGATGTCGTCACTTAGAGGCGACAGAACGTGATCATCTGGCCACAGCGTCATTGACGTGGGAGCCGCAGGCCATTCGCGACTTGTTGGGTGAGTTTGAGCCGTCGCATGGCTTGGCACTGGTGTTGGATTTTTCCGACGAGTCTGTGCATTATGAATGGGTTCCCAAGCTGTTTCCGTGGGAAGGCCGGCTTTGGAAAAGCGTCTGAAAAGCCGGTTTGAAAAAGTGCCTTCGTACACGCTCACTGGCTGCCGGTATTTCAGAAAAATGCCGAAGGTCGAGAAGAACAACTGATTCTTTTGGCGAATGCTCCCATTCACCCAAGCTCGATATGTTGCTTGGTAATCGAGGAGTTTGGGTTGGCCTTGCGGCAAGTGTATTCTTACACGTTTTTAATGGAAACCTGGTTCTTGAAGCGTTTGGCTCGTCGCATCGGTCTTAAAGGCAAACGCCTTAAGCAACCGTTTATTCTAACGGTGCGAGAGACCGAACGACGGTTCCGTCAGTTCGTGTTGATCGAATCACAGTTACGGATGACCCGGAACATTGAGCTGGACGATGTTTTGGATGAGGCGGAATGCTCCCGTGCGCTGGCGGATGAAACGCGTGCCACGTTGCGTTACCTCTACAACCAAAAACTGGTGCCTTTCAATCATGAAGTCGGGCAAGTGTATCTGGATGGTTACGGTCAGGCGGTGGCACCGGTAATGGGCGCGCTGCGCGCCAGCCTGGTGTCCACTAATTGGGACCGATCTCGACTGATTCTCAAAGGCGAATCACTCGGCGGCTTGGGACTTGCGCCGTCTGCGCCGGATGAAAAAAGGACGTTGATGTGTTTGGTGCAGTTTTTGAAAACCGCTGCGCCAGCCTCTTTTTATCGCAATGCCTATACAGAACGGGTTGGGCGTTTATGGCAATGGAACCGGCTGGTATGGCTGTCATGGGCACTGGTGGCTTTGTTGGGAAGTTATGCTTTATTGCAAACGGCGATTGATTATTTCGTGTTGACGGATAAGGCCGAGCAGGTGATGGCGAAACAGCAGCAGTTTGAACAGGATAAGCAACGCCTGCAGAGCGTGATTCATTTGCAGTATGATGCCGAAGATATGAAAGCGACGGTCGAATTTTTCGACCAACTCAAGCGGGTGAAACAGCACGGTTCGGTTGGCCGGGAACTGGCTGCCTTGAGCCGTGTCGTGAACCGGCATCCGGCGATTGAACTTACGGAAATACGTTGGAACCGTCACCCTATTTGGACGAAGAGCGGGTTCAAGTGTGGTTATCCGGTTATGTAAAAGGCAACCAGCGCTATGAGGTGCTGTTGCAAAAAGCGGACGCATTTATGGCGGACATCCGAGAGGACTCTCGCGTGGAGCAACTGAAATATGTCAATGAGCCTTGAATCGAAATGCAGCTCAGGCGCTTGCCGTGGAAGGTCGTCTGGAGCGTAAAGCCCAGGAACTGCCGTTTAGCCTGACGTATCGCTTGAAAGTTTTCGAGCCTTTGACGCCGGCCCTGACGGAGGAAACGCCATGAGATTCATCGAATCGAACGGGATGCGCCGTTATTTGGCTTGGCCGCTGGGCGTTTTTGGTGGCGACGCTGCTGTTAATCGGATTGGGGCGTTGGTTTCTTTTGGAACAAACTCATGCACTGCAAACCCATGTTCAGCAACAAGTCGCGCATTTGGATCGTTTGGTTCGGCAGGTCGAATTCCTGAAAAAACAAGCGCAATTGTTTCATGCTTACGGCGAAGCCTACTCCCAAATCAACCCCGAAGACCTGGTCGATCAGCAGGGGCGCGTTGCTTGGACCGATGCATTGTTGAACATTCAAAAGTCGTTGGCATTGAAACCATTTAAAATTCAATTCGAGCCGGAAAAAGTGTTGCGCCAAAATGACTTGAAATACATTCCGTTGGAAAAGCCGATTTTCTTCTTTACCCGATTGAACTTGTCGGCGGGCTTGCAGTCGGACCGTGATATCCTGACGCTGTTTCAACGTATTTCAACCGACATTACGCCGTTTTTCTTGATTGAAGGGTGTGATTTGGATCGAGATGCCAATACGAAATCACCGGTTTTTAATTTGAATAAAGGCGGTATCCGTATGGCGTGTTCGCTGATTTTTTTGAAGCCAAGCCGAGAGCGTTTGAAGGGAAGGCCTTATGAGACAGCTAAGCGGTTGGAAGGTATTATTGGGGCTATGTTTGACCGGGGCTGTCCAGGCTGTAGAACCTAAGTTGGAAAGATTGTTTTATACTCCCGATCAACGGGCCCATATCGAACAGGCGCGCCAAGCGTATTTGAACCCGGAGCTAAGCCGTCCCAACGCCCGTCGCCAGTTCAAAATGCGGTGACGCCGACGCAACGGAAACCGAAAGTGTCGGCGATTATTGTCTTGCCGGACGGGCAGCGGCAAGTGCGTGTGAATGGACGTTACCAATCTTTATCGGATAATCGAGTACAATTAGACGCACGAGGAAAAGTGGCGAAATCAAATGGCGTGGAGTGAATTTGTGGAAGTGTTGCAGGCAAACCCGTGGGCTTGGGGGCTGCTGGTCGTATCGGTCGGACTGGCCGTGATGACCGTTCGTTTGAAACGACAGCGCGATGCGGCACAGGATAAACTGCCAGGCCTGGCCAGATTGGAGGAAGAAGCCGATGCGCTTCAAGCCCAAAATCAGCGGTTGCAGGCCGAAATGGTGGATTTGCAGGTGATGAAAGGTGAAGCCAATCAGCAACGCGAACAGGTAGCGCAATTACGCCAGGATTTAGGCGTGCAACAAGCGCAATATGAACAGCTTCAGCAACGTTATGCGCATGCGCAATCGGAATTGTCGGGTCTCAAAAACCGTATGGAGGCGGAGCGGGAAAGTCATGCCGAAAGCTGGCGTTATTGGAAACGCCAAGCAAACGCTGATGCAGGAATTCAAGGTGTTGTCGAATGAAATCCTCGACCAAAGCAACAGCAAATGCGCCAGCAAAGCAAAGAGACCATCGGCGGCTTGATTCAACCGGTACAAACCGCTTTGAACGAATTCAAGCAACGGATCGAAGCGGTGCACAAGGAGGACTTGGAAGGACGCGCCTCCTTAACCGAGCAGTTGCGACACTTGTCGGAGTTGAATCGGTCGATGACTCAGGAAGCGCAAAACCTTACCAAAGCCCTGAAAGGCGACCAAAAAATGCAGGGCAATTGGGGCGAATTCATACTGAAAAACTGTTGGAATCCAGCGGATTGCGGGAAGGGGTCGAGTTTGAAACCGAAAAGAGTTTACCGAGGAAAGCGGTCAACGGCTCCGTCCCGATGTGGTAATCAATCTGCCGGATAACAAGCACGTCATCATTGATTCCAAGGTCTCGTTGCTCAGTTACGAAGCGGCTTTGAACGCCGACGACGAGATTGAAAAACAAAAACACCTCAAAGCCCACTCGGCCAGCTTGACCAAACACATTCAAGCCTTGTCGGAAAAACGCTACGATCATTTGTCGTTACTGAACGCACCGGATTTTGTGTTGATGTTCATCCCGATTGAAGGCGCTTACATGATGGCGATTGAACAGAATCCGACCATCTTTGAAAACGCTTTCGACAAGCGGGTAGCGGTGGTCACGCCCACCACTTTGTTTACGACCTTGAAAACCATTGAGCAGTTGTGGCGTTATGAACGTCAATCGGAGCATACCGTGAAACTGATTCGCCGTGCGGCGGACGTGCATGATAAATTTGCCGGCTTCGTCGATACCTTCGAGAAAATCGGCAAACAATTGACGACGGTGCAAGGGTCTTATGACCAAGCCAGAAAGCAAATGATGAGCGGCAGCGGAAATTTAGTGCGTCAGGCTGAAATGTTGAAAGAGTTGGCCGGTAAAACCAAAAAAGAAATTCCTCAGCATTTATTGGATGAAGCGGAGGGGGCGCCGTTGCTTTCGGAAGAAACCGACAAGTCTTAATTGTTGTCGACTGCCTGTGTCAGTAACCGCTTGACAGCGTCAATCAGGGTCAATGGCTGAAACGGTTTGATGACCCAGGCTGAGACATGCAATGATTTGGCTTGTTCCTTGATGCAGGGGTCGGTCTCGGCCGTTAGCATCAATATCGGTGTATGCTCGTACTCCGCTTGTTCGCGCAGATATCTGACCAATTCCAGGCCGGTGTTCTCCGGCATCAAGTAATCGATGACGAATAAATCATAATGCGTCCGACGTGTGTGTTCCAATGCTTCCGACATGGAACTCGCCAAATCGACGGTCCAGTCCGGTTGTGTTTTAAAGGTGATTTTCAGCATGTTTCGGATGACATCGGCATCGTCGACAGCGAGTAGATGCGCCATGGCTTTTCTCGGTTGCAGTCCTTTTCCCACCATTCTAGCAAACCCCTTGAAATATAAAGGAATTAATTTTGAGGCCTGGTCGCAATAAATGCCTGAAAAAATTGAAAACTTTGCGGTTTTTGGTATATAATCCCGCTTTTCCAGTTTTCGGCTGGAAAATGCATGAGAAAACAAAGTGCGGAAGCGCTTTAGTAGAAGAATTTGTTAGCAGGATTTCCTGTTATCGCCGATCAAGATAGGAGTAATCAAATGGTCGTAATTCGTTTAGCCCGTGGTGGCGCCAAAAAGAACCCTTATTACCGTGTGATGGTTGCGGATCAACGTAAATCCACTACCGGGCGTTTCATTGAACAAGTTGGTTTCTATAACCCAACGGCTCGTGGCCAAGAAGAAAAGCTTCGTCTTGATTCGGCGCGTATCGAACACTGGGTGAACCAAGGTGCTCAAATGAGCCCTCGCGTTAAGAGCTTGGTTGAAGACGCTGCTAAATAATCCTTGTTGATACATTAGGTGTCGAATGTCTTCTTCGCAAGACGAACATATCATTCTCGGCCAGATTAATGGCATTTACGGTGTTCAGGGATGGGTCAAAATTTTTTCCCATACCGAACCCCGCGAGAATATTTTGAATTACTCACCCTGGCTGGTGCGAGTCAAGGGCGAATGGCGAACCATGTCGTTGCAAGACGGCCGTTCGCAAGCCGGTGGCAAATCCATTATCGCGAAACTCGACGGTGTCGATGATCGTGATGTGGCCCGTGAATTCATGGGCTGTGATATCGCCATTACTCCGGATCAGTTACCGGACACCGATGACGGCTATTATTGGCGTCATCTGATTGGCTGTGAAGTCAGCAATCTGCAAGGTGAGGTGTTGGGACAGGTTTCGGAAATCGTCGAAACTGGCGCGCATGATGTGTTGCGTGTGACGCAAACTCTGCCGGACGGTGGGTCGCGGACAACGTTGATTCCATTTGTCATGGACACTTTTATCCTGGCGGTCGATGTCGACACCAAGCGGATTCAGGTGGACTGGCAAGCGGACGATGAAGATTCCGACACGTGACGATGCGATTCGACGTCGTCACCTTGTTTCCGGAAATGTTTTCGGCGTTGCTGGAATCCGGCGTTTCCCGACGGGCTTATCAAGACGGTCTGTATGGGTTTCAAACTTGGAACCCTCGAGCCTATACACAGGATAAGCACAAGACGGTCGATGATCGCCCTTATGGTGGCGGGCCGGGCATGGTGATGATGTATCCGCCGTTGAAAAAACGGTCGATGCCATTGCTGAAGCCAATGACGAAAAGCCGCATGTGGTGTATTTGTCACCCCAGGGAGTGCCTCTGACGCAGCAAAAGTTGGCGGCGCTAAGCCGAAAGCCGGCATTGACCTTAGTTTGCGGACGATACGAAGGCATTGACGAACGGTTTATCGAGACTTGTGTCGATGAAGAAATTTCCGTTGGGGATTTCGTCGTCAGCGGCGGCGAATTGCCGGCCATGATGTTGATGGATGGCTTGATTCGTTTGATTCCGGGCGCTTTAGGGCACGAGCAATCGGCCGAGCAGGATTCATTTTCGGACGGTTTATTGGATTGCCCGCATTATACGCGCCCGGTTGAAGTAGATGGATTAGCCGTTCCGGATGTTTTGCAAGAAGGGCATCATGCGAAGATCGACGCTTGGCGTCACGAACAAAAGCTTGCCAGGACCAAGCAAAAACGTCCTGACCTATACACGGCTTATTTGGCTCGACAGCAAAAGACCGAATCCTAGCCGTGTTTGACAATTCGGATTCAACCTCTGGCAGCTTCGTCTGTGAATGTTGGATAAAATACATTTCATCCTAAGGGGTGAGCTAATTTGGAGTGCTTAAAGATGAGCGATATCATCAAGCGTATTGAAGCGGAGCAAATGACAAAGGAATTGCCTGAGTTTGGTCCGGGGGACACAGTGATTGTCCAAGTAAAAGTTAAAGAAGGGAATAACGAGCGTCTGCAGGCGTATGAAGGGGTTGTGATTTCCAAACGCAACCGTGGTTTGAACTCTTCTTTCATCGTCCGTAAGATTTCTCACGGTGTGGGTGTTGAGCGTACGTTCCAAACTTACAGCCCATTGGTTGATTCGGTTGAAGTCAAGCGTCGTGGTGACGTAAGACGTGCGAAATTGTACTATCTTCGTGATCGTTCCGGTAAGTCGGCACGTATCAAAGAGAAGGTTAAGTAATTTCTCGATTCAAAGCCCTCTTCGCGAGGGCTTTTTTGTTTTCCGCTCCAGTATTTTTTCACATTTCCATCGGCATGACTGTGCTATCGTTATTTCATGTCATCGAACCTGCCAACCGATATTACTAACTTCATCCAATTTCTGCGTTTAAACGAGGGTTTGAGCGATAATACGCTGCAAGCTTATCAACGGGATCTCAAGAAATTTTGGGCCTATGTCGAACCGACTGCGTTGACGCAAATCGAACGGGATCGGGTTGAGGATTTTCTGTACCAATGGCACGAAAATCAAGGCAGTGCCCGGAGTATCGCCCGATGTTTGTCGACTTTGAAAACGTTTTTTATCAGTTCATGGTGTCGAATCAGCGCATGGCGACCGATCCGGCTGGTGCCGTGAAAGCGCCAAAGTTGATGAAAAAAATTCCCCGGGTCATTTCGGAACAGCAAGTGGAAGCCTTGTTGAATGCACCTGACGAAACCACGCCGCTGGGGCAGCGGGATAGAGCAATTTTAGAGTTGATGTATGCGTCGGGGTTGCGGGTGTCGGAAGTGGTCAATTTACCGTATGAGCAAATCAACCTGTCGGCCGGTCTGGTGCAGGTGACCGGGAAAGGCAAAAAGAGCGGATCGTTCCGATTGGGCAGTTAGCGATTGAAGCGGTGGCGGATTACTTAAAATCCGCCAGGCCTGCGTTGTTAAAAGACAATCGCTGGGTGCCGACGCTGTTTGTGTCACGCCTCGGACGACCGATGACGCGGCAAACCTTGTGGCACCGTATCAAGAATTTGGCGTTCGAAGCCGGTATTCAAGGGGATTTGTCTCCACATGGATTGCGACATGCTTTTGCGACCCATCTGATTAATCATGGCGCCGATTTGCGCACGGTTCAGTTGCTGTTGGGGCATTCCGACTTGTCGACCACTCAGATTTATACGCACGTTGCGAAGGCTCGTATGCAGAAGATTCATCAGACACACCATCCCAGAGGTTAATCGAGATGGCGGTGGTGTTGTGATCAGTAAAGCTAAACATATTGAAAATGAAACGATAGGACAAAACATGAAAATGGGATTATCCACATTCAAACCCTGGTCAATTGGTATGGCGTTGTTGGCGTGTTCCGGTTGGGCGTTGGCCGATGAAGCCGTCATTCAAAAAAATTGCAGCAATTGATTCCGGGTGCGCCGCCGGCGAAGATCCAGGAAAGTCAGATTCCCGGTTTATATCAAGTGTCGATCGGGCCGAAAATCGTTTACATGAGTGCCGACGGACACTACCTGGTCTCCGGCAGTATTGTGGATTTGAATACTCGTGAAAATCTGACTGAAACCGCCAAGAACCAAGCGCGCAAAACCGAATTGGAGAAGCTCTCGGTCGACAGTATGATTATTTACCCGGCGAAAGGGTCGACCAAGCGGACCATTACGGTATTTTCCGACATCGATTGCCCATATTGCCGCAAGCTGCACAAAGAGATTCCAGCGCTGAATGAGGCTGGCATCGAAGTGCGTTACATGGCTTATCCGCGTGCCGGAGTCGCTCGCCGGCTTACCAGAAAGCGGTGTCCGTATGGTGCAGTGATGACAGCCGTCAAGCGATGGATCAGGCGATGGAGAATGGTCAAGTGAGCCCCAAAACGTGCCAGAATCCGATTCAGAAGCACATGATGGAAGCTGAGGCTTTCGGTGTCAGCGGTACGCCGAACATTGTGTTTGATTCCGGCGAAATGATTCCGGGCTATGCACCGGCCAATGAACTGATTAAGATGTTGGTGAAAAGCTGAGAGAGCTGAATAATTTCAGAAAAAAATTGTACTTAGATGAAAAATAAAAAAGGGGCGATCAGCCCCTTTTTTATTCTTTGATGTTCAGCTCCGGTGCCCGGTAGCTGTATGGATTGGGGCGAGACGCCAACTCCTGAGTGACGGTTTCCAAATCCTGCACTTTCTTCTGGATATGATCCTGCTGGGATTTCAGTTCCGTGACCTGTTTGCTGAGTTGTTTCAAGCTGCTGTCGATGTTTTTCAGCGCACCAGTGTCTGAAGTCCCTTTCGTTTTGGAGGAGGAGGCTTTCATTTGTGCGTCCAGAGTGGCTTGGATTTTTTTCAACAGTTTGCGCTGTTCGCTGACCGACCAGGAAATGCCGTTCAGCTTTTTCACTTGCGATTCGGTCAGGCCCATAGACGTCACTTCGACCGGTGCCACAGCGGATTGTGTGGTTTTGTGCAAAGTCGAAGCCTCGATTTTGGCTTGCACGTCCTGAATCTTCTGTAACAACGCTTGGATGCCCGCATATTGTTGGGCACGTTCGTCGGCATAGTGTTTCAGGTCCTTTTGAACCGCTTCCATCATTGCGCCGGAAGCTGGTGTGGCGGCTTCGCTGACAGCTTTTGGTTCCGTGGTGGTGGTTTGGTTTTCTTGGCTGACTTCGTTTGTCACGCTTTCCGGGGTGGCTTCCGGCTTCGTATCAGTGTTGGTCGAAGCTTCCGGTGCTGGCTTTGAAGCGGAAATGCTATCGCCATCGGTTCTCGGAATGTTCAGTCGTTGAATGTCCGCCGCCAAAGCTTCAATCAATGAGGATAACTGGTCCACTTTCAGGTTGAGGTTCTTATTGAACAGGGTGTTTTCCGTGGTGATGATGTCAAGCACATCCCCTTTTAGAGCGTCATATTTTTTGCTGAGGCTGTAATACAGCCAGCTCATAATACCAACGGAAATCACGCTGACGGCAATCGACACCGACATCATGATGGTGATGGCATTTTTTGCCGTTTTCAGGTCATTCGACGCCGCGCGCAGTGATTGTCGCCAAGCGACATTCGAATCCGATAGTTCGATGATTTGCGCTTTTTGTTCGTGGGAAATTTTAATGGCGGCTTCGGCCGCGGACTGGCTTTGTTCGGCGGCTAACTGAGCGTCTTGGCGGCTTCCAATGACAATGCGGCGGCATCCAGATGGTCGGCCTCACCGGAGGCTTCCAGCGCCTTGTTTTTTTCGGAGGCTTTTTCCACTTCTTCCTGCATTTCGGCCGAAGCGTTTTCCAATTGCTCCAATTCGTCTAGTAAATCGTCCGTATCACTCATAGTGGATTGCCTTTATTTTTCCCCAGTGCGTCGATACGACTTTTCAGGGACTCATTCGTTTGTCTTAATTCGGTATTCTTGCTGCGAATTTCCGCCAGTTGAGCCAGTAGCTCATCATTTGAAACCGGTGCGCTCAGTTCGGACAGCTCGATTTCATACCCGGCGTTTTTCGCGGCTTCAAAGGCACGTTCCGTCGCTTGGAAGGTGGCTTCAATGGCTTTTTGTGCTTTATCGGCCGACGCCTGGGCTTTTTTAGAGACTTCCAGCGCCAATTCGAGTGGCTTCATGTGCGGTTTCCGCGACTTCCGACTGATTTGTTTCACTTCGTCGTCGATGGCGATGGCTTCTTCCATACTATCGATGCTGTCCGCGGCTTGCTCAATTAATGAAGTGTCGTCAGAGGCCTTCGGCCGACTCGGTTGTCGAGACGGCTTCAGGTTCTGGCGTCTCATCATTCATGCATCGGTTTCATCCATAGAAGGTTCGGTTGCGCCTGCCATTTCCACAGGGGATTCCATTTCCGGCGAGGTATCCTCTTCAAGAGCGGTCTCTTCCGTCGCAGCGTCTTCGATATCCGGCAATTCACTGTCCAGTTCAGATGTCGGTTCGGCCTCCGTTTCCTCCGGTGTGTCGGTTGCATCGAGTGTTTCCTCGGCCACAGTGGCTTCCGGTTCGTCCGTTAGTTCTGGTAGGGCTTCATCCGTCGCGGTGTCATCGGTTGGCAGACTGTCGTCTGTGTCCAAGGCATCCAAGATTTCATTGCCACCCGTATCACCTTCTGTTTCAGCGGTTTCTTCCGGTAGCTCCAATGATTCGATGGCCTTGTCTTGGAAGTCATTTTCCAGTTCAGCCATTTCATTCGCCATGGCGTCAATGTCATCTATCGCATCATCGGTTTCCGGAAGGTCGCTATCCGGCGCTTCTGCAGAGGACGCTTCGGTTTCAAGGGCGGTCGTCTCTTCGTCCTGGGTTTCCATTTCCGAGTCCATGTCGGGCACCGCTTCATCCATCATTTCATCCGAAGGTTCCAGTGGGGTTTCCAGCGCTTCGGAAACGTCGTCTTCTAGCGTGTCGGAAGTGTTTTCGACTTCCGCCAATAGCTCGTCCACGGTCTGGGCTTCGTCTTCAGTGAACGGCAGGTCTTCGCCCGAGTCGATATCGGTAGCCGTTGTCGTGGTTTCCGGTTCAGGGGATGGGGTTTCTGGAGGTGGTTCCGGCGTATCTTCCGACAATTCCGGTTCAACGTCGGTTTCCGCCAGTTGATCCAGAGCATCCAGCAAGTCGTCAGCATCCGATTCGCTCGCCGGCGCATCGCCGGCTTCGGCAATGGATTCTTCGCCCATCATTTTCAGCATTTCCTGGGTTGCTAAATCGTCTTTTTCCATATCCGCGGTCATGATTGAATACCTTTTAAATGCGTTCAGCTATCTTAGCGCAACAAGGCCGGTTTTGGATACCGGACGCTTATTGCGGATATTTTGTGTAACGAAAAGCATGTTATGTGCCAGTTATAAAGGATGTGAGTTCTTCCAGGTGTTCAAATGCTAGTTTTTGACCACCGGTCGGGTGGGTAAAGGAAAGGAAACAGGCATGCAACAATAAACGCTGACTCATCTTTAAGCTGTGCGTATCGGCATAAAGATTGTCGCCCAGAATCGGGTGACCGAGCATTTTCATGTGTAAGCGAAGTTGATGGGAACGACCGGTGATGGGGGTGAGTTGCATGAGCGAGAGGCCGTTGCCTAGGTGTTCCGCCTGCCAAAGGGTTGTGGCCGCTTTGCCTTGCCGAAAGTCGATCATTTGCAAAGGCCGCTTTTCCCAGTCGCAGCGCATGGCAGCCGAATCCGTCCTTCGGGTTGACTGGGGTGTCCGTAACAAATAGCTTGGTAGCGCTTTTCGGTTAGTCGATCCTGGAATTGAATGCTGAGGTGGCGGTGTGCGGCTTTGTTTTTAGCCAGAACCATTAGACCGGAGGTATCCATGTCCAGGCGATGGACGATGAGTGCCGAAGTGCAATGGGTATGTACTTGTGCCAGAAGGTTATGGTCGGGATGGACGTTACGACCCGGCACCGACAGTAATCCGGAGGGTTTGTTGACGACCAGAAGGGCGTCGTCTTCGTAAATCATCCAAGCCGGGTCGAAAGGAATATGGGGAATGTCGGTTCGATAGGCTGTGGTCATGGTATTGTGAGTACGAAGCTGAATGGAAGCGGAAACTGTCCAATGGATACGTTAAAATAATGGCCTTTATTGTAAAAGAGAAAAGGTTTGATGAGTCATAAAGTTTCAGTAATTTTTGTCTGTTTAGGCAATATTTGCCGCTCACCGACGGCGCATGCGGTTTTTCGTGATTTGGTGTTGGCGGAAGACTTACAGGATCAGATTCGAATCGATTCTGCGGGCACCGCATCATGCATAAAGGTAAGCCGGCCGACAGTCGGTCGATTGAAGTGGCGCACGGGCGCGGTATTCAAATGGATGACTTGCGGTCCGTCCGGTAGACATGGGGGATTTAATTGAGTTTGATTATGTGTTGGCGT
>LZQQ01000049.1_pt1 | contig 18847 bp, 25 predicted proteins | sample 768581 | NCBI WGS metagenome assembly LZQQ01 (sample SAMN05207185, study PRJNA324510) | oil field metagenome | isolation source: sample BH-FW-20 from oil reservoir | place: India: Bombay High | collected 2015-11-25 | reverse complement strand
CGCTATTTCTTGTGCACCCCTTTCGGCAACTGCACCACCTGGCTATCCGAATAGATGTCGTGCCAGGTGCGCTTGCGTTTGTCCCAGAGCATCCAGAAGTAGCCGAGCCCGAAGCACAGCCACGAGCCGATCGCGACCAGGAAGCGCAGCAGCGCCTGCCAGAGGTCGATCGCGCTGCCGTCGGCATTCTGGATGCGCACGCCCCAGACCTGCATGCCGAGGGTCTGGCCGTTGTGCGTCCAGAACTTGGCGAAGAAAGCGAAGAGGCTGAACAGCAGCAGCGTCGAGAGCAGGGGGTCGATGTCCAGCTGCCCGGCTTCCGCCAGGGCCTGCAGGCGCTCGCTACCATAGATGAGCCGGAGAATGACCTGCTGGTAGAAGAGGGTCACCACCATCATCAGGGCGATCGACAGCAGACTGTCGTAGAAGATCGCGGCGAGCCGCCGCGGCAGGCCGGCGGCGGGAAACTGGCCCTTGGGCTGTAGCAGATGTTTGCGCATGGATCTCTCGGTTCGGTAGGCGCGGCGATTCTACCGAAACGCGGGCACAAAAAAGCCCCTGATGTTGCCATCAGGGGCCTTCAGAGCGCGGTGGCTTAGCCCAGGATCTGAACCTGGTCGGCCTGCATGCCCTTTTGACCTTGCACAGCGATGAAGCTGACTTTCTGGCCTTCTTTCAGGCTCTTGAAGCCGTTACCTTCGATCGCGCGGAAGTGCACGAACAGATCCGGACCGCTCTCGGGAGTGATGAAACCAAAACCTTTCTCGTCGTTAAACCACTTGACGGTGCCGTTCTGACGATTCGACATATCTTATTTCCTTGGAACTAGAGTTGATGACAGCCTCCCCATGGGAATAGGAGGGGGCTGAGAACTGGTTGCAGAGAGTAAGAGAAGTCGAGCGGGATGTAGCGGATCTGTAGGATCTACTGCATCAGGTCACGATTCAACAGCGACCCATGCAAACAGTGAGGCACACTCTACGCTAACTCCTGGAGACTGCCAACCCCCTTCATCTGTATCGAGAAGAGTGTGGACGCTATCTCGTACGAGCCATTGCATAGAGTGACGCGGGTCGGGAAATTTTCGCCAGTCGACCCGGCTGGCTGGCCACCGGCCGATCGCGGTGACGCTGTGTTGGTGCCTCGGGAGAGACTCGAACTCTCACTCTGTCGCCAGAAACGGATTTTGAATCCGCCGCGTCTACCGATTCCGCCACCGAGGCACGGTGGGCGCGAAGTATAGGGAGGCCGTCTGGCTGGGTCAATGCATTGGCGTGGTCAGCCTGACGTCTTTCCGATAAGCTTTGCGACCCGCTGAATGATCCCAGTCCGCTGATGCAAGTTTCTGATTTCTGGTTCGAGCTCCCCGAATCGTTGATCGCCCGGCACCCGTTGCCGGAGCGCCGGGCGAGCCGCCTGCTGGTGCTCGAAGGGCCGACCGGCGCGTGCGCGCACCGCCAGTTCGCCGAGTTGCCCGGTCTCGTCCGTCCGGGCGATCTGATGGTGTTCAACGACACCCGCGTCATCCCGGCGCGGCTGTACGGCAGCAAGGAGACCGGCGGTCGCCTGGATATCCTGATCGAGCGGCTGCTCGACGAGCGGCGTGCCCTGGCGCACATCCGTTCGAGCAAGTCGCCGAAGCCCGGCAGTCGTCTGTCGATCGAAGGCGGCGGGGGCGGCCGAGATGGTCGCTCGTCATGACGCACTGTTCGAGCTGCGTTTCGATCGGGAACTGCTGCCGCTGCTCGAGCGCGTGGGGCACATACCGTTGCCTCCTTATATCGACCGGCCCGACGACGACGCCGACCGGGAACGCTACCAGACCGTCTATGCGCAGCGTGCCGGTGCGGTGGCCGCGCCGACGGCGGGGCTGCATTTCGATCAGGCGCTGCTCGATGCGTTGCGCGGGCAGGGTGTGGACACTGCCTTCGTCACCCTGCACGTGGGCGCCGGCACCTTCCAGCCGGTTCGCGTCGAGCGGATCGAGGACCACCACATGCACAGCGAATGGCTGGAGGTGGGGCCCGAGGTGATCGAGGCGGTGCGTGCCTGCCGCGCACGTGGCGGGCGGGTCATCGCGGTCGGCACCACCAGCGTCCGCGCGCTGGAGACGGCGGCCCGTAGCGGCGAGCTGCAGCCCTACAGCGGCGACACCGACATCTTCATTTATCCGGGCCGGCCGTTCCACGTCATCGATGCGCTGATCACCAATTTCCATCTGCCGGAGTCGACCCTGCTGATGCTGGTCTCCGCGTTCGCCGGCTATCCGGAGACCATGGCCGCCTACCGCGAGGCCGTGGCCAGCGGGTATCGCTTCTTCAGTTACGGTGATGCCATGTTCATCACCCGCAATCCCGCCGCGCGCGGGCCAGAGGATCAAGCATGAGTCGCAGCTGCCATATGTCCTTCGAGGTGCTGGCCACGGAGGGCAAGGCCCGTCGCGGTCGGCTGACCTTCCCGCGCGGCGTGGTGGAGACGCCGGCCTTCATGCCGGTGGGTACCTATGGCACGGTGAAGGGCATGCTGCCGCGCGACATCGAGGCCATCGGCGCGCAGATCATCCTCGGCAATACTTTCCATCTATGGCTGCGCCCGGGTACCCGGGTGATCCGCGAGCACGGCGACCTGCACGATTTCATGCAGTGGAAGGGTCCGATCCTTACCGATTCGGGCGGTTTCCAGGTGTTCAGCCTGGGCGCCATGCGCAAGATCAAGGAGGAGGGCGTGTACTTTGCCTCGCCGGTGGACGGCGCCAAGGTGTTCATGGGGCCGGAAGAGTCGATGCAGGTGCAGCGCGAGCTCGGCTCCGACATCGTGATGATCTTCGACGAGTGCACGCCGTATCCGGCCGACGAGGAGGTGGCGCGGCGCTCGATGGAGCTGTCGCTGCGCTGGGCGCGGCGTTCGAAGGAGGCGCACGGCGACAGCCCCGCCGCGCTGTTCGGCATCGTCCAGGGCGGCATGCACGAATCGCTGCGCATGCGCTCGCTCGAGGGGTTGTGCGAGATCGGCTTCGACGGCCTGGCGATCGGCGGCCTGTCGGTCGGCGAGCCGAAGCAGGAGATGCTTCGCGTGCTGGATTTCCTGCCGCCGCAGATGCCCGCCGAAAAGCCCCGTTACCTGATGGGCGTTGGCAAGCCGGAGGATCTGGTGGAAGGTGTGCGCCGCGGCGTGGACATGTTCGACTGCGTGATGCCGACCCGCAACGCGCGCAACGGCCATCTGTTCACCGAGACCGGCGTGATCAAGATCCGCAACGCCGTGCACCGGCACGACAACGGTCCGCTCGACCCCGCCTGCGACTGCTACACCTGCCGCAACTTTTCCCGCGCCTACCTCCATCATCTGGACAAATGCGGGGAAATGCTCGGCAGCATGCTCAATACGATCCACAACTTGCGGCATTATCAGCGGCTGATGGCTGGTTTGCGCGAGGCTATCCAACAGAGTAAATTGGCCGCCTTCGTCGATGCCTTCTATGCTCGCCTGGGCCTGCCGACACCCCCTTTGAACTGATCCAATACAACCATACCTATCTGATCTGCAAACAGGAGTTGCTGCATGAGCTTTCTGATTCCCGCTGCCTTCGCGCAAGAGGCCGCACCGGCTGCCGGACCGGCCGGGACCGGCTTCGAGTGGGTTTTCCTCGTCGGTTTTCTGGTCATCTTCTATCTGATGATCTGGCGCCCGCAGGCCAAGCGCGCCAAGGAACACAAGAACCTGATCGGCGGCCTGCAGAAGGGCGACGAAGTGGTCACCTCCGGCGGTATCGTCGGCAAGGTGGTCAAGGTTGCCGACGACTTCGTGGTCATCGAAGTCTCCGACACCGTCGAGCTGAAGTTCCAGAAGGCGGCCATCGCCGCTTCGCTGCCGAAGGGCACGCTGAAAGCCATCTGAGCGATTCATCCAAACCAACGACGGGGCGCGCAAGGCGCCCCGCGTCTTAAGCGAGCGGCGTGATGCTCAATAGATTCCCCCTCTGGAAGTACCTGCTGATCTTGGTGGTACTTGCCGTTTCCTTCATTTACGCAGCCCCCAATCTCTATCCCGACGACCCGGCGATCCAGATCACCGGCACCAGCACGGCCCTGGAAGTCAGCGAGGCCGACATGGCCCGCGCGTCGCAGGCGCTGGAGCAGGCCGGTATCCCAGTCAAGGCGGCGACCGTCAGTGAGGAGAGCCGCGGCGGCCTGCTGCGCCTCGAGCGCCAGGAAGACCAACTGCCGGCCAAGGACCTGGTCCGCCGCGCACTGGGTGACGAATACGTGGTGGCGCTCAACCTTGCGCCGACCACCCCGCAGTGGCTGCGCAACCTGGGTGCCAGCCCGATGAAGCTGGGCCTGGACCTGTCCGGCGGTGTGCACTTCCTGCTCGAAGTCGACATGGAAAAGGCCGTGCAGACGCGCCTGAATGTCTACGAGGGTGAGATCAAGAGCCTGCTGCGCAAGGAGCGGGTGCGCTACCGGAGCATGCCGCAGCAGGGCAACGCGATTCAGCTCGGCTTCTCCGACGACCAGACGCTGGCACAGGCGCGCGCGCTGGTGCGCGACAACTACAACGACTTCCAGGTCGACGAGAGCACGCGCAACGACCTGCGGGTGCTGCGCCTGCAGCTGACCGATGCCAAGCTCGCCGAGATTCGCGAGTATTCGATCAAACAGAACCTCACCACCGTGCGCAACCGGGTGAACGAACTCGGCGTGGCCGAGCCGCTGGTGCAGCGCCAGGGCGCCAGCCGGATCGTCGTCGAGCTGCCCGGCGTGCAGGACACTGCCGAGGCCAAGCGCATTCTCGGCAAGACCGCCAACCTCGAGTTCCGTCTGGCCGCCGAGCCGGATGCCGCGCGCGCCACCACAGAGGCCTTCGAATTTCGCCAGCCGGGCCGTCCACCGGTACAGCTCGAACGCAACCTGATCATCACCGGTGACCAGGTCACCGATGCGCAGGCCAGCTACGACGAGAACGGCCGCCCGCAGGTGAACATTCGCCTCGACGGTCGTGGCGGCGACCTGATGAACCGCGCCACGCGCAACAACGTCGGGCGTAGCATGGCGGTGGTCTTCATCGAACAGCGGCCGGTCACGCGCTACGTGCGGCAGGACGTCGACGGCGTGATGCAGGAAGTGGCGATCCAGAGCTTCGAGGAAGACCGCAAGATCATCAGTCTGGCGACCATCCAGTCGCCGCTGGGCAACCAGTTCCGCATCACCGGCCTCGACGGCCAGGGTGAATCCTCGGAGCTGGCGCTGCTGCTGCGCGCCGGCGGACTCGCCGCGCCGATGTACTTCGCCGAGGAGCGCACCATCGGTCCGAGCCTCGGTGCCGAGAACATCACGCTGGGCGTACAGGCGGCACTCTGGGGTTTCCTGTTCGTCGCGCTCTTCATGATGGCCATCTACCGGTTCTTCGGTCTGCTGGCCACCGTCGCGCTGTCGTTCAACATGGTGGTGCTGGTGGCGCTGATGTCGGCGCTCGGCGCGACCCTGACGCTGCCGGGCATCGCCGGCATCGTGCTGACCATGGGCATGGCGGTCGACGCAACGTGCTGATCTTCTCGCGGATTCGTGAGGAAATCGCCAACGGAATGTCGATCCAGCGCGCCATTCACGAGGGTTTCGACCGTGCCTTCTCGGCGATCCTCGACGGCAACCTGACGACCCTGCTGGTGGGTGGAATCCTGTTCGCGATGGGCACCGGGCCGATCAAGGGCTTCGCCGTGACCCTGTCGATCGGCATCATGACCTCGATGTTCACCGCCATCATCGTCACCCGGGCGATGGTCAACCTGATCTTCGGCGGTCGCAACGTCAAGAAGCTGTGGATCTGAGGAAGCCTGATGAAACCTGTAATCAATTTCATGGGCATTCGCCGGATCGCGTTTGCCTGCACGGTGGTCCTGACGCTGGTTTCGATCGGCAGCCTGGCCGTGCGCGGGCTGAACTTCGGCCTCGACTTCACCGGCGGTGCGCTGATCGAGCTCAGCTACGAGCAGCCGATCGAACTCGACCAGGTGCGTGCCCAGCTGGCGGCCAACGGCTTCTCCGACGCATCGTGCAGAGCTTCGGCGCGACCACCGACGTGCTGGTGCGCATGCCGGGCGACGACGCGCAGCTCGGTGTTCGCGTGTCCGAGGCGCTGCAGGCGAGCGACGGGGCGAATACCGCCACGGTCAAGCGCGTCGAGTTCGTCGGGCCGGCGGTCGGCGAGGAACTGCGCGACCAGGGTGGGCTCGGCATGCTGCTCGCCTTGGCCGGCATCCTGGTATACGTCGCGTTCCGCTTCCAGTGGAAATTCGGCTTCGGCGCCGTAGTGTCGCTGTTCCACGACGTGATCCTGGTCCTCGGGGTGTTTTCGCTGTTCCAGATCACCTTCGATCTGACGGCGTTGGCGGCGGTACTGGCGGTAATCGGCTATTCGCTGAACGACACCATCGTGATCTTCGACCGGATCCGGGAGAACTTCCGGGTCCTGCGCAAGGCCGACCTGCTGGAAAACATCAATATTTCCACCACCCAGACCCTGCTGCGCACCCTGGCCACCTCGATCTCGACCCTGCTGGCCGTGGGCTCGCTAATGGTCTTCGGCGGCGAAAGCCTGTGGGCGTTCTCCCTGGCGCTCTTCATCGGTGTCTTCGCGGGCACCTACTCGTCGGTGTACATCGCCAACGTGCTGCTCGTCTGGCTCAAGCTCACGCGCGAGGACCTGATCCCGCCGGTGACCGAAGAGGTCGACGAGCGTCCCTGAGGCGAGTGGCTTCGGTAGGGGCCTGGCGGTTCGCCGTGTCGGGTTTCACCGTGCTCAACCCAGCCTACGTGGAGTGGTGTGACCGTAGGTTGGGTCGAAGGGCGAAGCGCTGAGTCCAGCGTTGCAGGCTACTGGCAGGGCCTGGCGGTTTGTCGTGTCGGACTTCGCTACTCAACCCGGTCCATGACCACGGCAGATTTTTCGGAACTTCCGCACATTTTTTCGGTATCGAGCGGAGCGGCGGACGCTTTTCGTTGTCGAAGCGGCGTAACGCGGGCTTTGCCCGTCCCAGAGGATGAAGCTAGATGAACAAGAGCATGTTGGCCGGCACCGTACTGGGTGCGGTAGCAGTCACCGCAGGCGGCGCCTTTGCGACCTACAAACTGGTCGATTCGGGGCCCGAGTACGCCACTGTCGTTGCGGTAGAGCCGGTCAAGGAAACCATCAAAACCCCTCGCGAAGTCTGCAAGGACGTCACCGTCACCCATCAGCGCCCGGTGCAGGATCAGCACAAGATCGCCGGCACCGTGATCGGTGCGGTGGCGGGCGGCCTGCTCGGCAACCAGGTGGGCGGAGGCAACGGCAAGAAGATCGCGACCGTGGCCGGCGCCGCGGCCGGGGGGTACGTGGGCAATCAGGTGCAGGGCCGCATGCAGGCCGGCGATACCTACACCACCACCGAGACGCGCTGCGACACCGTGACCGACGTGAGCGAGAAGGTGGTCGGGTACGAAGTCAGCTACGACCTGGGCGGCGTGCCGGGACGCGTACGCATGAACCAGCAGCCTGGCGAGCGCATTCCCGTCAAGGACGGCCAGTTGGTGCTCGACCCGCCGCAGGGCTGAAGCTCGCAGGATCGATCCCAAAAAGAACCCCGCCGTGAGGCGGGGTTCTTTTTGTCCGGCTTGGGTCCGGCCGTCAGCGCTTGAGCGATGGCGTCAGGTGCGGCTGGATGGCCGTGAGGACGGCCTTGAAGCACTTGGTGTTGCCGGCGACGATCTGCCCCTTCTCGAGGAATTCGTGGCCGCCGGAGAAGTCGCTCACCAGGCCGCCGGCTTCCTGGATGATGAGGCGCCGGCGGCCATGTCCCATTCCGACAGGCCGAATTCCCAGAAGGCGTCGTAGCGGCCGGCCGCGACGTAGGCCAGGTCCAGGCTGGCGGCCCCGGCGCGGCGCAGGCCGGCGGTCTGCCCGACCAGGCTGCGGAACATGCCCAGGTAGCTGTCCAGGTTGTCCAGCTGGTTGTCGCGGAACGGGAAGCCGGTGCCGAGCAGAGCGCCTTCCAGACCCTTGCGCGAACTGACGCGAATGCGGCGACCGTTCAGCGCGGCGCCACGGCCGCGGCTGGCGGTGAATTCCTCCTGCCGCACCGGGTCCAGCACCACGCGTGCTCGAGACGGCCGCGGTACTTGCAAGCGATGCTCACCGCATAGTGGGGCACGCCGCGCAGGAAGTTGGTGGTGCCATCGAGCGGGTCGATGATCCATTGGTAATCCGCACCTTCGCCGCTGCCTTCGAGGGCACCGCCTTCCTCGCCGAGAATCGCGTGGTTGGGGTAGGCCTTGCGCAGCGCGTTGACGATGCTCTGCTCGGCCGCACGATCGACCTCGGACACGTAGTCCTTGGCTTCCTTCTCGTTGATCGAGATGACGTCCAGGCGCTCGGTTGAACGGACAATCAGTTCACCGGCGCTACGAGCGGCGCGCAGCGCTATATTCAGCATGGGCTGCATGGATCAGATACCTGGTCGGGACATAAAGCCGGCAATTCTAACAGAAAGCATTCGGGCATGAAGGCGCGGCTGATGCCTGACACGCATGTGCATGGCGGACGGCGGGGCCCTCCTGTAAGCTTCCGGGCCCATCTTTTGCGGGGCAGGCGTTTCAGGGTGCTGGACAACATACGCGTCGTGCTGGTGAACACCAGCCATCCAGGCAACATCGGCGGTGCTGCGCGGGCCATGAAGAACATGGGGCTGTCGCGGCTGGTGCTGGTCGAGCCGGAGGATTTCCCAAGCAGCGAGGCGGTCGCCCGGGCGTCCGGTGCCACCGACGTGCTCGATTCGGCGCAGGTGTGGGTACGCTGGAGGACGCGTTGGCCGGCTGCACGCGTGGTGCTCGGTACCACGCGCGGGACCGCCGCATTCCCTGGCCGCTGGTCGACCCGCGCGAATGCGCCACGCTCGCGCTCGAGCAGGTGGCCCAGGATGGCGAGGTCGCGCTGGTGTTCGGCCGGGAATACGCGGGGCTGACCAACGAGGAGCTGCAGCGCTGCCAGTACCACGTGCACATTCCTTCCGATCCCGAGTTCGGCTCGCTGAACCTGGCCGCGGCGGTGCAGGTGCTGGTCTACGAGGTGCGCATGGCCTGGCTCGCGGGGCAGGGGCGGCCGACCAAGCGGGAGAAGCTCGAGACCACCGCCATGCTCAATGCCCAGCTGGCCACCGCCGACGAGCTCGAGCGCTACTATGAGCACCTCGAGCGGACCCTGGTCGAGATCGGTTTCCTCGACCCCGCGAAACCGCGCCACCTGATGTCCCGCCTGCGCCGGCTGTACGGCCGCGCGGCCGTTACCCGGCTGGAGATGAACATCCTGCGGGGCATCCTGACCGAAACACAGAAAGCCGTAGCCAGCCAGACGAACAAGCGGAGTGAAGATTGATGTTCGAGCGCATGCGCGAAGATATCCAGAGCGTGTTCCACCGTGACCCCGCTGCACGCAACGCCTTCGAGGTGCTGACGTGCTACCCGGGGCTGCACGCCATCTGGCTGCATCGCCTCTCGCATTGCCTGTGGGTGCGCGACTGGAAGTGGCTGGCGCGCATGTGCTCCAACTTCGGCCGCTGGATGACCGGCATCGAGATCCATCCGGGCGCAGGATCGGCCGCCGCTTCTTCATCGACCATGGCCTGGGCATCGTGATCGGCGAAACGGCGGAGATCGGCGATGACGTCACCCTGTATCAGGGCGTGACCCTCGGCGGCACCAGCTGGAACAAGGGCAAGCGCCATCCGACGCTGGAAGACGGCGTCGTGGTCGGGGCCGGTGCCAAGGTGCTGGGCCCGTTCACCGTAGGCGCCGGAGCGAAAATCGGCTCCAACGCGGTGGTCACCAAGGCGGTGCCGGCCGGCGCGACCGCCGTGGGCATTCCCGGGCGGATCATCATCAAGGCCGATGACGAGCAGGAGGCCCGGCGCAAGGCGATCGCCGAGAAAATCGGCTTCGACGCCTACGGCGTCACCCAGGACATGCCCGACCCGGTGGCGCGCGCGATCGGCCAACTGCTCGATCACGTCCAGGCGGTCGAGGAGCGCCTGGAGGGCATGTGTGCAGCCTTGAAGGCGCTCGGCAGCGACTATTGCGCCAACGAGTTGCCGGAGCTGCGCGAGGAGGATTTCGCCGAAGTCAAGGACGACGGCCGCAGCGGCGCCCATTGATAGCCCGCTATCGGATCGCCTGCTATGATGCCGGGCGGCAAACCGCCATCGTTCGGCATCGCGGCTCGCTGCCGGCCGGTCCGAGCCAAACCTGAGTAAAACGATAGGTCTTATAGTTGATCTATTTACTCGGGAATTGCATAATCGCACCAAACCGAGAAGCAGCTGGTGCAAGCCGATGCGATTGACCACCAAGGGCCGTTACGCCGTTACCGCCATGCTCGACCTGGCCTTGCACGCCCAGCACGGGCCGGTATCGCTGGCGGACATCTCCGAGCGTCAGGGGATTTCGCTGTCCTACCTGGAGCAGTTGTTCGCCAAGCTCCGTCGCAACAGTCTGGTCACCAGTGTGCGGGGCCCCGGCGGCGGCTACCAGCTTTCCCGCGACATGAGCGGTATCCAGGTCGCACAGGTCATCGATGCGGTGAACGAGTCGGTGGATGCCACTCGCTGCCAGGGCTGGGTGACTGCCACTCCGGCGACACTTGCCTGACGCACCACCTCTGGTGCGACCTGAGCCAACAGATTCACGAGTTTTTGAGTGGCATCAGCCTGGCCGACCTGGTCATGCGCCGCGAGGTGCAGGAGGTCGCGCTGCGGCAGGATCTGCGCCGCGCCAAGGGTGCCGGCGCGCCGGAGTTGGACAAGATCGAAGCGTCCGCCATCGACTGATGAGCAGGGCGACCGCCTGATAGGAGAGAACCGATGCAATTGCCGATTTATCTGGACTATTCCGCGACCACACCAGTCGATCCGCGCGTCGCCGAAAAAATGATCGAATGCCTGACCCGCGAGGGTAATTTCGGCAACGCCGCCTCGCGTTCCCACGTGTTCGGCTGGAAGGCCGAGGAGGCGGTCGAGAACGCTCGCCGCCAGGTGGCCGAGCTGATCAACGCCGACCCGCGCGAGATCGTCTGGACCTCGGGCGCACCGAGTCCGACAACCTCGCCCTCAAGGGCGTCGCGCACTTCTATGCCTCCAAGGGCAAGCACATCGTCACCTCGAAGATCGAGCACAAGGCGATTCTCGACACCGCGCGGCAGCTCGAGCGCGAAGGGTTCGAAGTGACCTACCTGGAGCCCGGGCCGGACGGCCTGATCACGCCGGAGCTGGTCGAGGGCGCGCTGCGTGACGACACCATCCTGGTGTCGATCATGCACGTGAACAACGAGATCGGAACCGTCAACGACATCGCTGCCATCGGCGAGCTGACCCGTTCGCGCGGCATCCTGTTCCACGTCGATGCCGCCCAGTCCGCCGGCAAGACCGAGATCGACCTGGAGCGCATGAAGGTCGACCTGATGTCGTTCTCCGCGCACAAGGTGTACGGCCCTAAAGGCGTAGGCGCGCTCTACGTGCGCCGTAAACCGCGCGTGCGCCTCGAGGCGCAGATACATGGTGGCGGCCATGAGCGCGGCATGCGCTCCGGCACCCTGGCGACTCACCAGCTGGTCGGCATGGGCGAGGCCTTCCACATCGCGAAGAACGAGATGGCCGCGGAGAACGAGCGCATCCGCGCCCTGCGCGATCGCTTCTACAAGCAGGTCGAGCACCTGGAAGAGCTCTACGTCAACGGCAGCATGACCGCGCGCGTGCCGCACAACCTGAACCTCAGCTTCAACTACGTGGAAGGCGAGTCGCTGATCATGGCGCTCAAGGACCTCGCGGTGTCGTCCGGCTCCGCTTGCACCTCGGCGTCGCTCGAGCTTCCTACGTATTGCGCGCGCTGGGACGCAACGACGAACTCGCGCACAGCTCCATCCGCTTCACCTTCGGTCGCTTCACCACCGAGGAAGATGTCGATTACGCAGCTCAGAAGATCTGCGAGGCGGTCAGCAAGCTGCGTGAACTTTCGCCCCTGTGGGACATGTACAAGGACGGGATCGACATTTCGCAGGTCGAGTGGCAAGCGCACTGACCCGGGTCGGAACCGTCAAGCCTGACAGAAGAGGAATGCACCATGGCATACAGTGACAAGGTCATCGACCACTACGAAAATCCGCGCAACGTCGGCAAGTTCGATGCCCAGGACCCGAACATCGGCACCGGCATGGTCGCGCGCCGGCCTGTGGCGACGTCATGCGCCTGCAGATCAAGGTTAACGAGCAGGGCATCATCGAAGACGCCAAGTTCAAGACCTACGGCTGCGGTTCCGCCATCGCCTCCAGCTCCCTCGCCACCGAGTGGATGAAGGGCAAGACGCTGGAAGAGGCCGAGACGATCAAGAATACCCAGCTGGCCGAAGAACTCGCCCTGCCGCCGGTGAAGATCCACTGCTCGGTGCTCGCCGAGGATGCGATCAAGCCGCGGTGCGCGACTACCGGGCCAAGAAAGGACTGCTTTGAGGAGGTGTCGATGGCTATCACCATGACGCCGGCCGCGGCCCAACATGTGCGCCGGTCGCTCGAAGGGCGTGGCAAGGGCGAGGGCATCCGCCTGGGCGTGCGAACCACCGGCTGCTCCGGGCTGGCCTACGTGCTCGAGTTCGTCGACGAAGCGGCGAGCGAGGACATGGTGTTCGAGAGCCACGGCGTGAAGGTGGTCATCGACCGAAGAGCCTGGTGTACCTCGACGGCACTGAGCTGGACTTCGTCCGCGAAGGGCTCAACGAGGGCTTCAAGTTCAACAACCCCAACGTTCGTGGCGAGTGCGGTTGCGGCGAAAGCTTCAACGTCTGAGGTGATCGTGGGCGTTCCCTGTCATTTCGCGCTGTTCGACCTGAAGCCGGATTTCCGGGTGGACGAACAGCAGCTTGCCAGCCGCTACCGCGAGCTGGCGCGCGCCGTTCATCCCGACCGCTTCGCCGACGCCTCCGCACAGGAGCAGCGGCATGCGGTCGAGCAGTCGGCCAACCTGAACGAGGCCTACCAGACCCTGCGCGACCCGACGCGTCGCGCCCGCTACCTGCTCAGCCTGGATGGCGCCGAGCTGCCGCTGGAAACCACCGTGCAGGACCCCGATTTCCTCATGCAGCAGCTGCAATGGCGCGAGGAACTCGAGGACCTGCAGGATCAGGCGGACCTGGCCGGCGTGGCGACCTTCAAGTCGCGGCTGAAGCAGGCGCAGCATGCGCTCAACGACGAATTCGCGGCGGTCTGGAAGGATGCCGCGCGGCGCGAGGAGGCCGAGCGGCTGGTGCGGCGCATGCAGTTCCTGGACAAGCTATCTCACGAGGTGCGGCAGTTGGAAGAGCGCCTCGACGACTAATAACCCGCGCGGTCTCCGCCGTGCCTGATATCAGACTCACATGGCCTTACTCCAGATTGCCGAACCGGGACAGAGCCCCCAGCCGCACCAGCGCAAGCTCGCGGTGGGGATCGACCTGGGCACAACCAACTCGCTGGTCGCTGCGGTGCGCAGCGGCGTCGCCGAAACCCTGCCGGACCTGCATGGGGAGGTGATACTGCCCTCGGCGGTGCGCTACCACGCCGACCGCACCCAGGTCGGCGTCGATGCGAAGGCGGCCGGTGCCGCAGATCCGTTGAATACCGTCGTTTCCGTCAAGCGTCTGATGGGCCGCGGTCTCGGCGATGTCAAGCAGCTCGGCGAGCAGCTTCCCTACCGCTTCAGCGCCGGCGAGTCCGACATGCCGTTCATCGAGACGGTGCAGGGCCGCAAGAGCCCGGTGGAAGTGTCGGCGGACATTCTCAAGGTGCTGCGCGAGCGCGCCGAGGCGACCCTGGGCGGGGAGCTGGTCGGCGCCGTGATTACCGTGCCGGCCTATTTCGACGATGCGCAGCGCCAGGCGACCAAAGATGCCGCGCGGCTGGCGGGGCTGAACGTGCTGCGTCTGCTCAACGAGCCGACTGCGGCGGCCGTGGCCTATGGCCTGGATCGTCAGGCCGAAGGGTTGGTGGCGATCTACGACCTGGGTGGCGGCACCTTCGACATTTCCATCCTGCGGCTCTCCAAAGGCGTGTTCGAAGTGCTCGCCACCGGCGGCGACAGCGCCCTCGGCGGTGACGATTTCGACCATGCCATTGCCGGCTGGATACTCGCGCAGGCCGGTGTGCCGGTGGACCTCGACCCGGCCGCGCAGCGCGCCGTACTGCAGGTGGCCTGCGACGCCAAGGAGCGCCTGACCGATGCGCAGGCGGTCGAGGTCGCTACGGCGGCTGGAGGGGCACGCTGGATCGGGCCACCTTCGAGCGTCTGATCGATCCGCTGGTGGCGCGCAGCCTCAAGGCCTGCCGGCGCGCGGTTCGCGATTCGGGCGTCGAGCTCGAGGAGATCGGTGCCGTGGTGATGGTCGGCGGTTCCACTCGCGTGCCGCGGGTGCGCGAGCAGGTGGCCCAGCTGTTCGGTCGCGAGCCGCTGACCGACATCGACCCCGACCGGGTCGTGGCGATCGGCGCGGCGCTGCAGGCGGATACGCTGGCGGGCAACAATCGCGGCGAGGACGAACTGCTGCTGCTGGACGTGATTCCGCTTTCGCTCGGCCTGGAAACCATGGGCGGGCTGATGGAGAAGATCATTCCGCGCAACACCACCATCCCGGTGGCGCGTGCGCAGGACTTCACCACCTACCGCGACGGCCAGGCGGCAATGATGATCCACGTCCTGCAGGGTGAGCGCGAACTGGTCGCCGACTGCCGGTCGCTGGCTCGTTTCGAGCTGCGCGGCATCCCGCCGATGGTGGCCGGGGCGGCGAAGATCCGCGTGACCTTCCAGGTCGACGCGGACGGCCTGCTCAGCGTCTCCGCACGTGAAATCGCCTCGGGCGTCGAAGCCAGCATCCAGGTCAAACCGTCCTACGGGCTGACCGATCACGAGATCGCCGGCATGCTCGAGGACTCCTTCCGCAGCGCCGGCAGCGACAAGGCCGCGCGCGCGCTTCGCGAGCAGCAGGTCAACGCGGCACGGCTGATCGAGGCGGTCGAATCCGCCCTGGCCGCCGACGGCGACCGGCTGCTCGATGGCGAGGAGCGTGCGGCGATCGAAATGCAGGTCGAGGCGTTGCGCGCCTGCCTCGACGCGGCCGATGCCGCGGCCATCGAACAGCAAACCCGGCTGTTAAGCCAGATCACCGACGCCTTCGCGGCCCGCCGGATGGACGCGTCCGTCAAGGCGGCGCTGGCCGGGCGCCGGCTCAACGAACTCGAGGATTGACCGAATGCCGCAGCTGATTTTCCTGCCCCATGCCGAACATTGCCCGGAAGGGGCGGTCATCGAGGCCGAAGAGGGCGAGACGGTACTCGACGCGGCGCTGCGCAACGGCATCGACATCGAGCATGCCTGCGAGAAGTCCTGCGCCTGCACCACCTGCCACGTGGTCATCCGCGAGGGCTTCGAGTCGCTCGAGCCATCCGACGAACTCGAGGACGACATGCTCGACAAGGCCTGGGGGCTGGAGCCGAACTCGCGGCTTTCCTGCCAGGCGGTGGTCGCCGACAGCGACCTGGTCGTCGAAATTCCGCGTTACACCATCAACCAGGTGTCCGAAGGGCATTGAGCAAGGAGCGGCAGATGGGGCTCAAGTGGGCTGACGTTCAGGAAATCGCCATCCAGCTGGCCGACGGCAGGCCGGAGGCGGACCCGCGTTACGTGAACTTCGTCGATCTGCACCGCTGGGTCGTTTCGTTGCCCGAATTCGACGACGATCCGGCCCGCGGGGGCGAGAAGGTGCTGGAGGCCATCCAGGCGGCCTGGATCGAAGAGGCCGACTGAGTCGGCTATCCGCCGAACCGGGCGCCTTATGTTTTTGACCGTAACCCGCGTATAATCCGCGGGTTTAATTTTCGCTATAACTTTCCGATTCTGGAGCTTTTTCATGGCTGTCGAACGTACTCTTTCCATCATCAAGCCGGACGCCGTTTCGAAGAACGTCATCGGTGAAATCCTGACCCGCTTCGAAAAGGCCGGCCTGCGGGTGGTGGCCTCGAAAATGCTGCAGCTGTCCGAGCGTGAAGCGGGCGGTTTCTATGCCGAGCACAAGGAGCGTCCCTTCTACAAGGATCTGGTTGCCTTCATGACCTCCGGTCCGGTCGTCGTCCAGGTGCTGGAAGGCGAGGGCGCGATCGCCAAGAACCGCGAGCTGATGGGCGCCACCGATCCGAAGAAGGCCGACGCCGGCACCATTCGCGCCGACTTCGCCGTGTCGATCGACGAGAACGCCGTGCACGGTTCCGATTCCGAGGCCTCGGCCGCACGCGAGATCGCCTACTTCTTCGCCGCTACCGAAGTGTGCGCACGTATTCGCTGATATCCGAGCGAAGGTGAATCCAATGAACGAAACGACCGGCAAGGTAAATCTCCTGGGCCTGACCCAGCCGCAGCTGGAGGCCTTCTTCGAGCAGATCGGGGAAAAGCGCTTCCGTGCCGGTCAAGTGATGAAGTGGATTCACCACTTCGGGGTCGACGATTTCGACGCGATGACCAACATCGGCAAGGCGCTTCGCGAGAAGCTCAAGGCCCGTGCGGAAATACGCGGTCCGGAAATCGTCTCCGAAGACATTTCCAGCGACGGCACGCGCAAGTGGGTGGTGCGCGTGGCGTCCGGCAGCTGCGTCGAAACCGTGTACATCCCGCAGGGCGGGCGCGGCACGCTGTGCGTGTCGTCCCAGGCGGGCTGCGCGCTGGACTGCAGCTTCTGCTCGACCGGCAAGCAGGGCTTCAACAGCAACCTCACCGCGGCCGAGGTGATCGGTCAGGTGTGGATCGCCAACAAGTCCTTCGGCACCGTACCGGCCAAGATCGACCGCGCCATCACCAACGTGGTGATGATGGGCATGGGCGAGCCGCTGCTCAATTTCGACAACGTGGTCGCGGCCATGCAGATCATGATGGACGACCTGGGCTACGGCATTTCCAAGCGCAAGGTCACGCTGTCGACGTCCGGCGTCGTGCCGATGATCGACGAACTGGCCAAGGTCATCGACGTGTCGCTGGCACTCTCGCTGCACGCGCCGAACGACGAGCTGCGCAACGAGCTGGTGCCGATCAACCGCAAGTATCCGCTCGAGGTGCTGCTGGCGGCCTGCCAGCGGTACATCTCGCGTCTGGGCGAGAAGCGTGTGCTGACCATCGAGTATACCCTGCTCAGGGGCGTGAACGACCAGCCCGAGCACGCCGCGCAGATGATCGAGTTGCTGGCGGACATCCCCTGCAAGATCAACCTGATTCCGTTCAACCCCTTCCCCCATTCGGGGTACGAACGGCCGAGCAACAACGCGATCCGGCGCTTCCAGGACATCCTGCACAAGGCCGGACACAACGTGACGGTAAGAACCACTCGAGGCGAGGACATCGACGCCGCCTGTGGGCAGCTGGTGGGCCAGGTGCTCGACCGTACCCGCCGTAGCGAGCGCTACATCGCGGTGCGCCAGTTGCAGGCCGAGCCGGCAGGCACGCCGGGCCTCGAGCGTTCCTGACGGAGGGATCCATGATTTCGCGCGCCGCGCTCTTTCTCGTATGTGCCGCCTTGCTGGCCGGTTGCGTTTCCTCGGGCAACGTCGACCGCATGAAAACGGCCGAGGGCCGCAATGAGGCGCGGGACGCCTACATCAAGCTTGGCCTCGGCTACGTCCAGCAGGGCACGCCGGAGCGGGCGAAGATTCCGCTGAAAAAGGCGCTGGAGCTCGATCCGTCCAGTGCCGACGCCCATGCGGCGCTCGCCTACGTGTTCCAGACCGAGATGGAGCACGACCTGGCCGACCAGCACTACCGTGCGGCGCTGTCGGCTCGCAACGACGCGCGCATCCTCAACAACTACGGTAGCTTCCTGTTCGAGCGGGGGCGCTACGAGGAGGCCCTGGAGCGTTTCCGCCAGGCTTCGGCGGACACCCTCTACAGCGAGCGCTCGCGCGTGTTCGAGAACCTGGGGCGCACGGCGCTCCAGCTCGGCCGCCGGGAAGAGGCGCGAGACTATTTCGCCCGCGCGCTCCGACTCAACGGGCGCCAGCCCAGTACCCTGCTGGAACTGGCGGTGCTGGCCTACGAGGTCCAGCAGTACGTGCCGGCGCGCGAGTACTACCAGCGTTTCAGCAAGCTGTCCGCGCAGAATGCCCGCAGCCTGCTGCTCGGTGCCCGGCTGGCGACCATTTTCGATGATCGCGACCAGGCCGCGAGTCTCGGCCTTCAACTGAAGCGACTGTATCCGGCGTCCGCCGAGTACAAGCAATATCTTTCGGAGCAACGATGAAACGCTTCATCCGAGCATGCCGCCCCGATTCGGACCAACCCCGGCGAGACGCTGCGTGATGCGCGCGAGAGCAGGGGGCTGTCGCTGGCGACCGTCGCGCAGCAACTGAACCTGTCGGAGCGTTCGCTCAGCCAGATCGAGGCGGGCGATTTCTCGCAGATGCCCGGGCACACCTTCGCGCGCGGCTACGTCCGAGCCTACGCCAAGCTGCTCGAACTGGACCAGGCCCGTCTCGTCGCCGAGTTCGACCAGTACACCGGGACCAACGCGGCCGGTGCCAGCGTGCACAGCCTCGGCCGCATCGAGGAGCCCGTGCGGCTGTCCCACAGCGTGCTGCGCTTCTTCACTTTCATCCTGCTGGTGGTGCTGGCGGTGGCCGGCTTCCTCTGGTGGCAGGACCAGCCCGCGCGGCAGGCGAGCGAGCCGGTGGCGATCGAGCACATCGAGGTGGAGGGGGCCGACGGCACCACGCAGATCCACGCGCTCGACCTTCCCGAGGACCAGGCCGCTGCCGAAGGGCAGGGCCG
>LZQQ01000048.1_pt1 | contig 18907 bp, 30 predicted proteins | sample 768581 | NCBI WGS metagenome assembly LZQQ01 (sample SAMN05207185, study PRJNA324510) | oil field metagenome | isolation source: sample BH-FW-20 from oil reservoir | place: India: Bombay High | collected 2015-11-25 | reverse complement strand
CGGATCACTGATCCGTGGAGATCAATGGCTATCAGATGGTGCTACATGAGAGCTCGGAACAGCGCGTCTTGCAGGAATTCTGTGTAACATGAGAGCTCGAGAGCGTCATCGAGCGTCATCGATCGATGCTCAGGACGTACGTAGCTGTACATCGATCGATGCTCAGACGTACGTAGCGTACATCGATGATGCTCAGACGTACGTAGCTGTACATCGATCGATGCTCAGACGTACGTAGCTGTACATCGATCAGTGAATCGCGCTGTTCCCGCAACTGAAATACCTGGCGTTCCAACAGCGACACTTCCTGTCCGCTCTTGGGGTGCGGAATGCTCAACTCATTCAGCAAATTGGGAAAAACATGAAAGAACTCTCGGTTACGGTTCAGATAATTTGCGACATCTTCCGCATGAATGTCGTTTAACAGACTCGACACTAGGTTGGCACCCCTCTTTCGATTTCACCTTCAAACACAAACACCGCCGGTCCGGTCATCCACACCGGACTCTCCGGGTTGCCATCCCACTCCACCAGCAAGTCGCCACCCGGTAATGAAATCGTCACCGCATCGCCGACTTCCTCCAAGCGGCGCAACACCACCATGCCGCACAAGCGCCGGTGCCGCAGGCCAGCGTCTCCGCCGCGCCACGTTCGTACACCCGCAACTTGATGTGCGCATCGTCCACCCGCTCGGCAAAACCGACATTGACACGTTCCGGAAACAAGGGATGCGATTCGATTTTCTCGCCCAACACCGCCACCGGCGCGGACACCACATCGGTGACGCGCAAGACGGCGTGTGGGTTGCCCATCGACACCGCGCCGATCTCAAACCGTTCACCGTCCACTTCCAATTCATATTGCTCCGATTCCACCGGAATATCGAACGGCAAGGTTTCCGGCAAGAAACTCGGCGCGCCCATATTGACCCGCACCCCACCGTCGTCGGTGATGTACAACACGATTAGGCCGGATGCGGTTTCCACTTGAATTTCGGTTTTGTCCGTCAACCCTTTGTCGTACACAAAGCGCGCGAAACAGCGCGCCCCATTACCGCACTGCTGCACCTCCGAACCGTCGGCATTGAAAATGCGGTAACGGAAATCCACCCCCGGCGTCGTGGCCGGTTCCACCATCAACAACTGGTCAAACCCCACGCCGAAATGCCGGTTGGCCCAAAACGGATTTCGTCGGTCGTCAGCTCGATTGTGTCACGTGTCGCATCAATGACCATAAAGTCATTGCCCAAACCGTGCATTTTGGAAAATCGTAAGGAATTAGTCATGGTGTTTGGTCGTGTCCGGCCTCATTCGTTTATCAATCGGTCCATCAATTCCTTTATAATAAACGAATTCCATGAACATCAGCAATTCGGAATCACTTCCGAATGCAAAACAGAACCGAAGGAAACACGCTAAAGATGATGACACCTAAGGAAATTGTCCACGCACTCGATCACCACATTGTCGGCCAGTCCGAAGCCAAAAAATCGGTGGCCATCGCCCTGCGAAATCGCTGGCGCCGCGCGCAATTGCCCGAAGAATTGCGTCAGGAAGTCACGCCGAAAACATACTGATGATCGGACCAACCGGGGTGGGGAAAACCGAAATCGCCCGCCGCTTGGCCAAATTGGCGAATGCGCCCTTCATCAAAGTCGAAGCCACCAAATACACTGAGGTGGGTTACGTGGGACGCGAAGTCGACTCCATCATCAAGGACCTGGCGGAAAATGCCATCAAGCTGCACCGCGAACAGGCGGTGAAAGACGTGCAACGCAAAGCCGAAGACCTGGCCGAAGAGCGCATCCTCGATATTTTGTTGCCACCGGCACGCGGTCATGAAGATGAAAGTTACGGCAATATGTCCGAAACGCGCCAGAAGTTCCGCAAACGTCTGCGCGAAGGCGATTTGGACGACAAAGAAATTGAAATCGACCTGAACGCTGCGCCGGCGCATGTCGAAATCATGGGTGCGCCCGGCATGGAAGAAATGACCAATCAGCTTCAGGAAATGTTCCAAGGGCTGAACCAAGGCAAAAAGCAAAAACGCAAACTGCCGATCAAGCAGGCGATGAAGTTGCTGACCGAAGAGGAAGCCCAGCGCCTGATTGACCAGGAAGACATGAAAGCCAAAGCCATCGAAAACGTGGAACAGAACGGCATCGTGTTCATCGACGAAATCGACAAGGTCGCCAAACGTCAGGAAGCTTCCGGCGGCGACGTGTCTCGTGAAGGCGTGCAGCGTGACCTGCTTCCGTTGATTGAAGGTTCCACCGTTTCCACCAAATACGGCATGATTAAAACCGACCACATTCTGTTCATCGCCTCCGGTGCCTTCCATTTATCGAAGCCGTCGGATTTGATTCCGGAGCTGCAAGGCCGCTTGCCGATTCGCGTCGAGCTGAAATCCCTGAAAGTGGAGGATTTTATCCGCATTCTGACCGAACCAAAAGCTGCCTTGACCACCCAGGCCATCGCCCTATTGCAAACCGAAGGGGTCAATATCGAATTCACCGATGACGGCATTCAACGTCTGGCGGAAATCGCTTACCACGTCAACGAAAGCACCGAAAACATCGGCGCGCGTCGTCTGCACACGGTGATGGAACACCTGCTGGAAGAAGTGTCGTTCAGCGCACCGGACAACGATGGACAAAAAATCGTCATCGACCAGGCCTTCGTCAACGAACGTCTCGGTGATCTGTCGCAAGACCAAGACTTGTCGCAATACATTTTGTAAGATTAAGGAATCTGACAACTCGAAACGACGAGAGAAGCCTATGGCCATCCCAACGGACATCAAACTGCAACAAAAATCACGGCAACTGGTGGTGACGTTCGACACCGGCGAGGTGTTCGAACTGCCCTGCGAATACCTTCGGGTCTATTCGCAATCGGCCGAAGTCACCGGCCATGCTCCCGGGCAGGAAGTGTTGCAGGTCGGCAAGCGCAACGTCAATATCGAAGGCATTACCCCCGTGGGCAACTATGGTGTTAAACTGCACTTCGACGACGGTCATGACACTGGCATCTACACCTGGGAACGCTTGTACGAACTCGGGCGCCATTACGACGACTACTGGCAGGATTACCTGCAACGTCTGCAAAAGCCGGCCACAAACACCCGGACATGCCGCCGACCGATTTAAACCAATTACTGTAACAAAACCGACAACGAACCAAACACCATCGAGACAGCACTAGGATAGGATGATGAGCACACACACCGAGAAAAAAACCATCGATTTCGGCTTCACCGAAGTGCCGTTGGACGAAAAGGTCAAAAAAGTCAAAGGCGTGTTCGATTCCGTCGCCGGTAACTACGACATCATGAACGACGTCATGTCGCTCGGCATCCACCGCCTGTGGAAACGCCACACCATCGAGCTCAGCGGCATCCGCCCGGGTCAAGCGGTGTTGGACCTGGCCGGCGGCACCGGCGACCTGACCAAAGCCTTTGCCAAGCGTGTCGGCAAAAACCGGCCGCGTGGTGCTGGCCGACATCAACGAAAGCATGGTGCGTGTCGGGCGTGACCGCCTGACCAACGACGGCATTATCGGCAATGTCGATTACACCATCACCAATGCCGAAGCCTTGACCTATCCGGACAACACCTTCGATCTGGTCACCATCTCCTTCGGCCTGCGCAACGTCACCAACAAGGACAAAGCCCTGGCGGAAATCTGCCGCGTACTGAAACCCGGCGGCCAATTGATGGTATTGGAATTCTCCAAGGTCACCCAACCGATGCTGGCGAAGGCCTATGATTTCTATTCCTTCAACATCCTGCCGAAAATGGGTAAATTCATCGCCGACGACGAAGCCAGCTATCAATACCTGGCCGAATCCATCCGCATGCATCCGGATCAGGAAACCCTCAAACAAATGATGCTGGACGCCGGATTCGACAAGGTGGAATATCTGAACATGTCGAACGGCATTGTCGCCCTACACCGCGGCTGGAAATACTGAACGCGCCAGAACAGGAAAACGCATGGAAATGGACAACCGACACGACGAAGCAGCCACTGAAAAATCACCAGGCCTGGTCAAAACCGCGCTTTCCAAGCTGTTTGAAACCCTATTGAATCAAGCGGTTCAGCTCGATGACATGCAAGGCCAGGCCCTTGCGCCTTGCGACGAAAAAGTCGTTCAACTCACCTTCACCGACCTGGGCCAGACCTTTTTCCTGATTTACCAAATCGATGCCGATAACCCAGGCGCTTTCTCGGTGCAAAACCACCTGATGGGTGCGCCGGACACGCACATTCAGCTCACCAGCCTCGACTGGATTGGCCGCCAACCAAACTACGAGGCCAGCGGTGACGAAGCCCTGGCCGCCGATTTCATCCAAGGCGTACAGTCGCTGAATATCGATTGGGAAGAACAACTCTCGAAATCACCGGCGACTGGTGGCGTTCAAATCGGCAGCACCGTTCGAGAAGGGCGTAAAAGTGTTGAAAGCGCCAAACGCAAAGCCGGCGACACCCTGCGGGAGTATTTGCAATTCGAAATCGAACTCCTGCCGACCGCGCCGCAGATTCAACGCTTCAAACGCGATATACAACACACAACCCAGGCCGTTGACGCCCTCGAAAAACGCCTTCAAGCTTTGAGTGACACCCTTTCATGAATTTCTTCCAACGCCCGTTGCGCCAAGTGGCGCGTTTGATTCGCATCAACCGAGTATTGACCCATTACCAAATCGACAAAATGGTGCTCAGCCACAGTAAATACGCCTGGCTATTACTACTCAATAAACTACTGCCGTGGAACTGGCGACCTTCGTCGAAAGGCTCTCGCGGCGAGCGCATCCGTTTGGCGCTGGAAGAACTCGGGCCGATTTTCATCAAACTGGGGCAGGCGCTGTCCACCCGAAAGGATTTACTGCCGGAAGACATCGGTGCCGAGCTGCGTAAATTGCAAGACGACTGCCCGCCTTTCGACGAACAGCACTCCATCGCCATCATCGAACGCGGTTTGAAACGCTCCATTGAAGACGCTTACGCCAGTTTCGACCCCAAACCGATGGCCTCGGCTTCCATCGCGCAGGTGCATGCAGCCAGCCTCTACGACGGTACCGAAGTGGTCGTCAAGGTCGTCCGTCCGGACATCAAACCCCGTCATCGAACAAGACGTCGCCATTATGAAATCCCTCGCCGGTTTGCTGGAAGCCGCGGTCAAGGAAACCAAGCGTCTGCACCCGGTGGAAGTGGTTGAAGAATTCGAGAAAACCATTCTCGACGAACTGGACATGATGCGCGAAGCTTCCAATGCCTCGCAGCTGCGCCGTAACTTCGAAAACTCCGACCTCCTCTATGTCCCCGAGGTTTACTGGTCGCACACCAACGACAACGTCATGACCATGGAACGCATCCGCGGCATCCGCATTTCCGAAGTCGACCAGTTGATTGAAGCTGGAATCGATCTGACCGACTTATCCGCCAAAGGCGTCACCATCTTTTTCACCCAGGTGTTCAAACACAACTTCTTCCACGCCGACATGCACCCCGGCAATATTTTCGTCTTGCCGGACGGCCGTTATGCCGCCATCGATTTCGGCATCATGGGCACCTTAAACCCAGAAGACCAGCGCTATTTGGCCGAAAACTTCCTGGCGTTCTTCAACCGCGATTACCTGCGGGTGTCCGAGTTGCACATCGAGTCGGAATGGGTGCCCGCGGATACCCGCGTCAACGAACTGGAGTCGGCGATTCGTTCGGTCTGCGAACCGATTTGGGATCGCCCCTTGAAGGAAATTTCATTCGGCTTGTTCCTGATGCGTCTGTTCCAGACGCGCGCCGTTTTGGCATGGAGGTGCAACCGCAATTGGTGCTGTTACAGAAAACCCTGTTGAACATCGAGGGATTGGGGCGCCAACTGGACGACGAACTCGATTTGTGGGACACCGCCAAACCGTTTCTGGAAGATTGGATGCAAGAGCGCGTCGGCCTGAAAAGCCTGGTTAAAAACACCCAAGCCAATCTGCCTTACTGGATTGAACAAGCTCCACATCTCCCCGGCCTGCTGCACAACAGCCTGCAGAAACTGTCGCAAGCCGACTTCAATCAGCAATCCAAACAGATTGAACAGCTGGAACAACAAATGGCCAAACAAAGCAAAGCGCAACGCAACCGCTTTATCGGCGCCCTATTGTTGATTCCCGCGGTTTCCCGGCGGCTTTGGCACAATTCGGTTGGTTGAATCCGGCCTGGTTGCCTTGGTTACAGGCCTTATTTGGCTTGACGGGACTCTACCTGATTTTGAAAAGACCTGAACCATCAGTACACAATCTAGTTAAGGCGTTTTCGATAACGGAGGACACACGATGTTTTACCTGCAACAGCACAACACCACTGTCCGCACCGAGTTCATCGCCGGGCTCACCACCTTTCTGACCATGCTCTACATCGTACCGGTGAATGGCTACATTCTCAGCGCCGCCGGGTTACCGATGGAAGCCGTCATCACCGCCACCGCGCTCATCACCATTCTCGCGACCCTCATGAATGGCCTTTGGTCGAATACGCCGATTGCCATGAGTGTCGGCATGGGGCTGAATGCCTATTTCGCTTATGGACTGGTACTGGGTATGCAAATTCCCTGGCAAACGGCCTTGGGCGTGGTGTTTCTATCCGGTGTGCTCTTCATCATCCTGTCGTTCACGCCCTTTCGTGCCTGGATCATGTATTCGATTCCCATCGATTTACGGCGCGCCATCAGTGCGGGCATCGGTGGTTTCATCGCGTTTATCGGATTGGAACAGATGGGCGTCATCACCAACAGCGACGCCACCCTAGTCACATTGGGCGACTTTTCCTCCCCGGCGGTGTTGCTGGGCATTTTCGGTTTTTTCGTGGCGTTGGTGTTGTACGCCTATAAAGTCACCGGCGCCTTTGTGTTTTCCATTGTCATCACGTCAATTGTCGGCTGGACTGTCGGCATTGCCGAAACACCGACCACCCTATTCAGCTGGCCGGCCTCGATTGAACCCATCGCATTTGAGCTGGACATCGTCTCGGCGTTTTCATTGTCGTTACTGCCGGTGATACTGATTTTTCTCATCACCACCATGTTCGACACCCTCGGCAGCCTGACCGGCATCGGTACCCGAGCCCATCTGTTTCAGGAGCAAACCCAAACGATGCCTCGCTGGAAAAAACCTTGAAAACCGATGCGATAGCCACCGCAGGCAGCAGTTTGCTCGGCGTCACCCCGATTGCCGCCTTTTATCGAATCCGCCGCCGGGGTGGAACAAGGCGGGCGCACCGGGTTGACCGCCGTCGTCACCGCCGGGCTGTTTATTTTGACGCTCTTTATGTTGCCGTTGTTTCAGCCTTACCGGCAAACGCCATCTATCCGATTCTGGTGATTGTGGGGATTCTGATGTTCGGCGAGTTGCGCAAAGTCGCATTCCAAGAAAGTGATCTGGCGACCAATGCGGCCATTTTCCTGATTGTTTTGCTGATGCCGCTGACCTATTCCATCACCACCGGGATTGCCGCCGGTTTTCTGGTGTATGTGGCACTGAAATTAGTGAAACGAGAGTTCGCCGATCTGAACCTCGGCATTTTCATTATCGCTTTGATCAGCGGCTTGACGTTCGTTCTGTAACCGCAAACCTTTCCACCCAAAACGCCCAGGCCTGGGCGTTTTTCAAGCTTTCAGCCACTGGAAAAACCGTGCAGGAAACGCGTGGTGGCGGGCATAAAATGACTGCCGTGATGAAAGAACGGGTCCAGAGAAGTGACCAACACGCGCCCGCCATGAAAATGGTCGTCCGTCCAAAGCACCGCTTGTCCGGTCTCTTTATGCACCAACAACGGCGTGGCGGTTTCCGGCGGGTTCAACAGGCCGTGGTAATGCCATGTCATATCCGCCAAAGACAAATATTGCCAAATCGAATGGTCGGGGGACGCCACTTCCAGATCGAATTCGCCGTCCGGCTCCAGCCACCACCAGTAATTCAGCGGTACCGCTTCCTGTTCGATGCCCGGCATCCAGGTCTGCGGTTCGGTTTCGCCCATAATCATCAAGGTCTTGCCTTGTGCCAGGAACGCTTGCAACTTATCGGCATTGCGGCGTAATTGTTCCGGATGACTGCGACAGGTGACAATCAACACATCCAAGTCGTCCAAGTCGGCCTCGGCCAATTCGGGTAAATAAATGGTTCGATCAATATATTGATTGAACGGCGATTGATGCAAAGCCACGTAATGGTATGAGGTGCCACCGTCGAGTGCGCCGATTTTCATTGTTCAACTTCCTGAATCCAATCCAATAATTGACGGAACAATTGGGTGTTTTCCGCCATCGACTCACGATTGGTCCACAAATCATTTCCACCGTGCATAAAGAGTTTGCCGTCCCCGTAAGTCCATTCCCAATCCACCGGATAAGCGCCTTGCCCCATGGTGTTCAGAATGCGGCTGCCGGGCGGCGCCGGATTGGCCCCTCGTCCCCAAAAACCGGCGACGCCTTTACGGCAATTAAAGGATGTAACATCAAACCCGGCGAACACCGGATGCGGTTCACACGGTTGCACCGCAAAATCCGTCAATGTCGGAGACGGCATCGGCGTAAAGCGTTGCAATTCCGGTAAAAACGGATAGGCGATATGGCCTTGGAACACGAAACAGCCGCCTTGCTTCATAAAATCGGCGATACGATCCGACAAGGTCTGCAACCAACGCTGGTCGCTGTGCATGGAAACGATGACGCCACTGTAATTGTGCCACTCGATGCCCGCCAAACCGTACTGGTCCACGACCACCACGCGCTCTTTGAACTCGGGTTGTCCCCAAAATGCTTGCCCCTGATTGGGCAGGCTCATGACATATAAAATCGGTTTCATGCAGGTTTCTCCGCACCGAACACCGGCACCACGGTTTCGACACGGCCTTCTCCGTAGTCGAGCGTGGTGCGGTGAATCGGCATGTTATACAGTTCCGACAAGACGTGGTCTTGCATCAAGTCACTGACCGGACCGAAGCGATAGGCTTCGGTATCGAACATCAACAGCACCTGATCCGCCAGATACAAGGCATGCTGTGATAATGTGTGGTGAATAAAATCGTCAAGCGGCGTTCTTTGGCCATGCGTTTCAAAGTTTGTAACACCTTGTCCTGATTGTGAAAATCCAAGGCCGAAGCCGGTTCATCCAACGCAATGATGTCGCACTCCGAGACAATGGCTCGCGCAATCAAAACCAACTGACGCTCCCCGCCCGATAATTGGCTGAACGATCGCTCGGCGAAGTCGTCAATTTCCAGCTCCTGCAACACTTGATGCGCCATTTGGTAATCTTCCCGGCTGGGCGAGGCGAAAACCCGATATGACGGGCCCGGCCCATGACGACGACATCCAGTACGCGATACTCGAACATCATGTCGGTGCTTTGCGGCACGTAACCGATTTCACCGGACACCGACACCTGCCCTTCCGACAAGGATTGCAATCCGATAATGGATTTCAGCAGGCTGGTTTTACCCCGCCGTTCGGCCCGAGAATCGCCACAATTTCACCCGGTTCGATTCAAAGCTGTGGCGGCGGAACACCCAGTTTTTCTGACCGTAGTAGAAACCGGCGTTATCCAATTTAAGCATTGCGCCAACCTCCCGCCTGCGTTTTTCGCAGCAGCCAAACAAAAAGCGGCGCCCCCACCAGCGCGGTCAATACACCGAGCGGAATTTCTGAGGTGGTCGCGCTGCGTGCCAAGGTATCGATAATCACCAGATACCCCGCACCGATAATGGCGGATGCCGGAATCAACAGACGGTGATCCGCCCCCACCAGCATCCGAGCGAAATGCGGCACCACCAGCCCGACCCAGCCGATGACACCCGCCACCGCCACCGTCGCCGAAGCAATCAAGGCCACCATAATCAAAATCAACCAACGGGCTTTTTCCACTTTCACGCCCAGCGCCTGCGCCTCTTCATTTCCGAGCGACAGGATATTGATGCGATACCGCATGCCGAAAATCACCAGAGAACCGATCAAGGTCGGCACCAACACAATCCAAACCCGGTCATAATTGGCCGAAGCGAAACTGCCCAACAGCCAATAGACAATGGCCGGCAATCGGTCCTCCGGATCGGCCAGATAGGTAATCAACGACACCAAGGCGCTGAAAAACGCGCCCGTGACCACACCGGACAACACCAGCAGTAACATCGGGCTTTGTCCACCGACCCGGCTGATGAGCGACACGATCACCATCGCCGCCAAACCAAACACGAAAGCCAATAAAACCGTCATCACACTGCTGTCGAACAGCCAAATCGCCAAGCGCCTCCGAAGGCCGCACCGGAAGACACCCCGATAATGTCCGGGCCAGCCAACGGGTTGCGAAACACGCCTTGCAAGCTGGCCCCGGCCACTGCCAGCCCGGCACCGACCACCACGGCCATCAAAATACGCGGGCCGCGCACCAGTTCCACGACGCGCTCTTGAACCGCGCTCCAGGAACCTTCCATCGGCCAAAGGTTATCCAGTAAAATCGCCGGAATCTGATGAAACGGCACCGATAACCGTCCCACGCCCAAAGAAACCACCATCAACACGAGGCACGCCAGCAACAACAGCCACATCAGCAGGATTTGGCGGCGGTGTTTTTCCACCCAACTCACGGCGTGCCCCCTTCATTGCCCACACTGCCCGCATTGGCGGCGGCATGGAGGATCTCGGCGATGTCGGAGTCCGTCAATTCGTAATCGTATAACCGTCGATAGGCCTGTTTCATTTCCGCTTTCAGGTCATAATCGGCCACGTCCGGCTGCAAGATATTCGCCAGCCACATCCACATTAATGGCGACTCCTGGCCTGGCGGATCCCAGCGCGCGCCGCCCATCGGCATTTTATACACCCGCTTATGAATGGCGGCCGAGGTGGCCGATAAAATCGGGTGCTGGTAAATGTCCTGCGGGGTTAAATCGGTTTCAAAATTGTTAAGCAGAATCACTTCCGGGTCCCACACCAAGACCTGCTCGACATTGACTTCTTTGAAATTGCCGCCGGTCACGACATTTTGCCCACCGGCCAAGCCGATGGAAAAGTCGTTATAACTGGCCGGACCCGCTACCCGTTTCTGCGACTGAAACCGCAAAAATACAGGGTTCTCGGCTTGGATTTCGACGGCACGGACCCCATTTTGGCCGCCACATCCTGACGCACATCCGCGCGCCATTTCAATAAAGAGGTCACCCGTTCCTGCTGACCGAAAGCCTCTCCCATCATCTCAAACCAGCGAATGACATCGTCTTCTTTACCGTAATTCATCAGGGCCACATTCAAACCGGCATTTTCCAGCGGTGCCACCACATCTTCACCCATGGTGCCCCACTGAAACACCAGGTCCGGCTGTTGCTGCAAAATCGTTTCCACATTCGGCATAAAGCCTTGCCCGACCGCATCGGTCGGGAGCGCCAGACTGTTCGGGAACATTTTTCCCATCAGGCTTTCTTCAATCGCCGCTTTGGCCGACGGGTGAATCGCCGTCAACCGCTGCGCATTCCGATCAACAGAAATCGTCATCCCCGCACCGGGAATCGGAATCATCACCACTTTTTGCGCCGGATGCTCCAAGACAATTTCGCGCTGTTGCTGATCGGTAAACACAACCGGCTCCGCCTGTGCCGACAGGACCAACATGCTCAGCCACGCGCCCCATAAAAATCGCCCGACACCGGACGTGCCGGAGCCCCAAAATGAAACATTTTTAATTTCCCTACAAAAAATATAATTGATATTGGTTATCAATTGCAATACTATTATCAATTCTTTCGATAATATAACAAGGTTTTTCTATCATGCAAACAAAAATGGACGGCCGCCAGTGCGATTTTGGCGACTTCTGCCCTATTTTCACCAGGCCTGCTCGCCGCTGAGGACACAAAACAGACAACGGAAAAATCATCCACCGTGATTCCAAGCGTCAAGGTTTCGGCCAACCGAAGCGAGCAAACGCTGGAAAGCGTGACCAAGTCGGTTTCGGTGGTGGACAATGAAGCCATCCAGACGCGCCAAGCCACCAACTTGACCACCCTGATGAATGAATTGCCGGGCGTTTCCATGGCACCGGACGGTATGTTGTCCGGCCAAATCGTGATTCGCGGTTTCAGCACCCAGAATTTCCGTGCCCCACTGTTCATCAACGGTGACCGTTTCCGTGGCCGAAACACCTTGGAATACTTATTATTGGATCCGAATCAAGTTGAGCGCGTCGAAGTCATTCGCGGCCCGGCGTCTTCCCTTTACGGAACCGACTCCTTCGGCGGTGTCATCAACGTCACCACCAAACGCGCGGAAGGCGACGTGATGGCACCATTTAAATTGACCAACTCCTTGGTCGACATGGAATACCAAAGTGTCAACAACGGTTACGCCGGACGCTTGCAACTGGCCGGTGCCGGGGACGGTTTCGATGTATTGTTAGGACTGAATGCGCGCAACGCCGAGGATTACGAGTCGCCGGAAGGAACGATTCCGAACTCCGACTACAACGTACAAAACTACGATGCTCGTATCGGCTACACCTTCACAGAAGGCCAACGTGTTGAAGTGATTGCCAAGTCGGCGGACGTCACCCGTGGCCGTGCCGGCGGACAATTCGCCGCACCGGGCGCCGGTAACGAACCCGGACAACTGCAACGTGAAATGCGCGAAGATCCGATGCGCGAAGATTATGTGTCTTTGGGCTATAAAGGCGAATTCGATAACGCCTGGGTGGAATCGGTGGAAGCCTCTTTATACCGCCGCGAACTGTACACGCATGTGCACGTTGTTCCAAACACCAATAACCCATCGACCTATGTTGACAGCTACGTTAACGGTCCGGTGACCTATGGCGGGCGTTGATTGCCGTGGCGCCTTGGTCATCGGCGCTGTGGTGTCGACCTACGGTTTGGATTGGTATGACGAGCGCCGTGACTCATGGAGCAACGCGTCAAAGGCGGTCCGAAAAAGAAAACCAGCCCGAAATCCTACCAACAGAATGTTGGGGTCTTCATGCTACAGGAGTGGGATACCACCGACCGTTTGACCTTATCGGGCAGTTTGCGTTATGACTATGTGAAAACCGGCCTGGACACCGATTACATCACCGACCCGACGACCAAAGCCTTGTTCGACGATGCCGGCGACACCGAAAACACCCAGCCAACCGGCGGCATCGGCGCGATTTACATGCTGAACTCGAACTTTGACTTGGTCGGGAACGTCAACACCTCTTTCCGAGCACCGTCGACGACCGAGGTGTCCGCCGTGGGCACAGGCGTGTACTCCGACTTCCGCATTCCAAACCCGGACATCAAACCGGAAACCGGTATCACCTATGAAATCGGGACACGTTTCCACAGTCGAACCGTCCGCGCCAACCTGACCGCGTTCCGCAGTGACTTCGACAACCTGATTACCACGGCCGATACCACCTACAACGGTAACCCGGCCAAGCAAATCCAGAACGTCGGTAAAGCCACCATCAATGGGGTGGAGTTTGACATCACCTGGAAACCGACTCGCGAAGTCACCGCCATGACCAACATCAGCTGGATTGAAGGGCGTGATACCGTCAGCAACGAACCGTTACCGCAAATCATGCCGCTGAACGGTTTCGCCAGCTTGCGCTACGATGCGGCCAGTCAGTACCAATATTACTTTGAAGGCACCACCGAATGGGCAACCGACAACGACGTGGTCGACAAATCCATCGAACGCGAACGCGCCGGTTACATGGTGTTCAACTTCTACACGGGTGTGAATCCGGGGATTTTCTTCGGACAGTACTTCAAAGACACCGACTTGCGATTCGGCATCGAAAACATCTTTGATGTCAGCTACTCCATGCCGACCGTACCGGAAAACATCAACTATCCGAAAAGTAAGACCAACCCGCTGGTTCAGCCGGGACGTAACTTCAAGGTCGGCTTGACCATCGGATTCTAATGCCATTTCAGTGCCGGTTATCCGGCACTTTTCATTTTAAGAGAGACAATTATGTTAGACACGGTCACTATTCAAGATCGAAACGATGTGTTCCACATCACCTTTGACGACATTCGAAAATACCACGGGCTGGCCAATATTGCCGGGGCCGCCATCGGCTTCAAGGCGATACAGGCCGCCGCATCGGTTCTCACGCCGGACGCGCCTCTGCCAAGAGAACCGCTTTCCATCCTCACTGGCCATCCCGGCCCCGGTGTCAAAGACGCCATTGAGTTTTTGACGCGGGCACCGACGCAAGGCGCTTACTTCGTCGACCGAAACATTGCCGACGCACGCTGGAACCCTTACGCCAACCTGTCGTTCAGTTTTTTCATTACACAGGAAGAACAAACCGCAGCGGTTTATTTGAAGGGAAAGGTCTTGCCCGACCGTTTTTTCGAATTGATGAAAGAAGCGTCTCAGACAACCGCGCCGGAAGTGCATGCGGCGCTGGACGCCCTGAAACAAGAATTATCGGAAGAGTTGGTCGGCCAAACCAGCGAACAATTGTTCGATATTCAGCTTCGATAAAAAACGCCCAGGCCTGGGCGGATTCGGTATTGTCCGTTTAACGCGGACGGTAATGCGGCTCACTCAACAACGGCACCGCAAACTCCACGTCGCGGTCGCGGTCCAAGGTTTCAATCAACTTGTCGTAAGAGACTTGCGGCTTCACATCAAACACCGCCGTGAACCGGTTGGGCAGCGGCGTCACCATCTTGAAACCATAGCGTTCGGCAATCTGGCCAATATGCTCTTCACGATAAGTTTTAATCAGAAACACGCCGTTTACCACCGCATTCGAACCACTGCGGCGATTCAGCAACACCGGCACAAACTCATAAGTCGTCGAGCCCACCGTTTGCACTTTAGGGCCGCAATGGTCCACATCAAACCAGTCTTTTGAGGCTTGATAAATAAACCAACCGCCATTGCGCTCGATAAAAGACGCCTCAACCGACTTCGGCATATCTTCGGGCGCCGTCAGGGAACCGAAACGCTTCGGCTTGGCCTGATAATCCGGCCCCGCCATCTGCGCCACCAACTGACACGCCTCCGTAAATGCCTGTGCCGACAAACTCGTAATCAACAAAAGGATTCCAAACCCGAGTTTCTTCATAATCGCCTCTAAATTCATTTAGCTTAATTGTTATGCCCGTAAAACGTCAGCTGAAAAGCATCCAGCTGCCCGATGCCGCCGTTGCTGATGCGGCTGGTTGTCCCATCATCCACATCCGTGATTTTCAATGTCCAGTTGCCCGTCGCGCTTTCGCCATAAAATGCATGCGTCGTCAAAACCAGTCCCACCATATTATTACCGGATTGATAGGCATTGAACGGCGTCAACAAAATCGAGCGGGTACCCGCTGGCGAAATCAATTCGATTAGATAATCGCTTGGGTCGATATTAGGGTTTGCGCCACTGGTCGTCGCGGTCATATCCAAAGTCAGCATCACGCTTTCCAGTGTCAGCGCCGTCGTGACAGCCTGTGTCTTCGTCAAACGACGGCACTGCCGCTTGCAATAACGTTACCGGTGCTGAAGGTTTGCTCCGGCATCGTCCTAACGGATAAATTCGGCAAATGGGTATTGGCCGTCTTCCAATCCAACGCCATCTGAACCGCATTTTGAACATGAACCGCACCAAAGCCATAGGCGTTACTGAACCAATAACCGGCATCGTTTTCCACCCAACCCTGTTCAATGACGATATTCGACCCACTCAACGAAAGCGTTCTCGCCGCCAACCCGGCATCCAACTGGCGTGCCGTGGCCGCCAAAATATGCTTCACATCGCGCCAGGTCAAATCCGGATTGGCTTCCAACAACAGCGCAATGGTGCCGCTGATAATCGGCGTGGCCGACGAGGTGCCGTTAAAGCGGGAAAAATAATTGCAGGACTCATTCCCGGTTCCGGATTCGCCACGGTCAAAACCGGTTACAGCATACAAAGGGCTGTAACCTTTATCGCACCCGCTTTGATCCGTCGTCAAAAGCGCCGGGGAACTGATGCCGTACTCGCCACCCGGCGCCGCTAACCATAAGGCGGAACCGGTATTGCTGTATGAAGAACGCTTTCCGTCGGCGTTGAATGCGCCCGCCATGATTTGGTAAGGCGAATTGTTTGCGGTTTCCTGATTGAGGTTATAGCAGGTGATATGGTGGTCTATGGCCTGTTGGCACCAACTGGTGTTGAACACGCTTCCGCCACTGTATTCGTTGCCGGCGGCTTTGACATATAAGGCACCTTTACCATTCCGTAGGTTTTCCGCCCCCACTGCATTGCGCCCATGACTTGTGCAATAACCGCACCGGAAGCGGCATCCAAGTCGTAAACAAGATACGGGTTCGAACCATAACTTTTATTAAAGATACTGACCGTTTCATTACTCAACCCTGTGATGCCTGCCACCGTCGGTTGATACCCTAACGCCGCCAATTGATTTTGCAACGTTTGGTTCATCAGATAATTGAAGCCTCTTAAAGAAGCGCGCGGTGCCACACCCCAGACGCCTAATGCATTACCGCCGCGTCCGGCCGCCAGCCCGGCCACACTGGTGCCATGATCACCGTTAGTCACCGTAGACGTCGGGTCGTGACTGGCGTCCAGAAAATTATAAGACCCGTCTTCGAGCACATTCGCGGCCAAATCTTCATGACGAATTTCCAAACCGGTATCGACAATCGCAATCTCAACGCCGGTTCCTTTGTAGCCTTTTGCGTAATTTTCCGGGCTCAAAAAGGTGCTGCTGAAAGCACGGATATCTTCACCAACCTCGCCGCCCAGCCCGCTTGATGTCAAAGCGGATTGGCCGATATTATTCAAATACCATTGTTCATTGATAAACGCGTCGTTAATGACCGCATCTTCCGCCTGAACCACTTCACTGCTGGAACTGCCTCCGCCACCACCGCCACAGGCGTTAAAAATCCAACCAGGCCTGCCACGGCCACAAACCGAAACCTTAAACAATTTTTCATTACCAACGTCCCGACTGATCCGACTCCGCCAATACAGGGCTTTTCACCGGTAACACCATACTCACCCAATCCGGCATACGCTCTGCCGACTCCGCTTCTATTTTCAATTGCGAGCGATAGGTGTGGTTCGGGTTCAATTCCGTTTGTCCGGAAAGCTGCCAGCCATCACCATCGCCTGTTAGACGAAAACGTAACTGTTTTTGTACTATGGAAGGATGAATGTTTAATGACGGCACCTTGGCTCCCAACAATTGCAAATTTCGGATGACAACATCCCCGTTGATCGCTTTCGGCCAGGCCTGGCGATTAATGGCAATTTCCGCCGCCACCTTATTCAAGACAATCTCACCGCCAGCATCCACCAACAAAGGCCCCACTTTCGGGGCCACGCCGGCAAAATCCGCAACGCCTAGACGGCCCGACAAAGCATCCAGCGTCAATTGCTCTCCATCCCAAAGCACCGTGGCGGAAACCGACCGTTTCACCGGCGCCCAAACCACATCCAACCGACCTGCCCAGAAATAAGGCCGACGGTCGCCAGGCCCACTGCCAACTTCCAAGCGCCAACGCTTCATTGCCCTGGCGCCAACCTACTCGCGCAGAGCCTTGCCACCAAACGCCGTCCAAGTCCGTTACCTGAAGATTGGGCGGCAAAGCCCGCGTTGCATGCACCTGTTGCCACACCCAACCGGCGGGCAAATGCCAGAGAAAAGACACCGCCAAATCAAACAAAAACGCCGACGGGCAAAATGCGCTTCACGACGCCACCTCAAACTCGGCCTTGGCTTGAATCAACCCGGGTTTCAATGGCTTCACCTCAAGTGCTTTAACCATCACCCCTTCCTGTTCCATTTCCGACAACCAGGCGAAAAAATGTGGCGCTTTGACCGAATCGAAGCGCACTTCGATACCGGCACGATTGCGTTTATTGATCGGCGCGATTTCCGACAGTTGCGAAAAAATCTGATGGGCACGCAGTTTCTGTTGCACATAAGCCGTCAAACGTGACTGCGAATCCAGCAACACCGTGGCCGGAGTGGCCGGTTGATTTTCCAGTTTCGGCAACTGAGCATTCAACCATTGCCACTCCGATTCCGCATGGTCCAAACGATTTTGCACTTTTTCCAGCCCGCCGGACACCGGCGACCAAACTAAAAAGTAAATGAAAGCCAACCCGACAACCACCCCCAACCATTGAATGGATTTTCGGTCCCGTTCCGATAAATTTCGCCAGGCCTGCAACCAGGCCGGGGGCAAACGATCCAACCACCACTGGTTAACGCGCGCGAACATAAATTACTCCTTCGGTTTTATCCGGGGCGGCATGCGACAATTTAAATTCGGCTTGAAAGCGCTGATTCAAGTCCTCCGCCAATTGTTGCACGGTCGCCGATTGCTTGGCCGACACCATCAATTGCAATTGGCGGTTTTGCCAGCGCAGGGCCTGCAAACGCATGGCTTGCTTATCCAGTAACGGCCTCACCTTGGATTCGACCGACCGTAACATCGCCGTAAAGTCAGCGGTATCGGCTTCATCGGCGGCGCGATTTAAACGCACTTTGGTTTGCGCCCGGATATTCACCACGCGTTTAACATCGGGAAAAAGTTGTTTGAACAGCGCCAGGGTTTGACGTTCATAGGCCGCCGCTTGCAAGTTCAAGCGCTGCGTTTTCAATACGGTATCGGTCAGCAAGACGGCGAAAATCGCCACCAACAAGACCATCGGCCATTTCCAGGTTTGCCAGACTCGCCCGCTATCGCTCGCCGTACTTTGGTTTGCGCCCGGATATTCACCACGCGTTTAACATCGGGAAAAAGTTGTTTGAACAGTGCCAGGGTTTGGCGTTCATAGGCCGCCGCTTGCAAGTTCAAGCGCTGCGTTTTCAATACGGTATCGGTCAGCAAGACGGCGAAAATCGCCACCAACAAGACCATCGGCCAT
>LZQQ01000047.1_pt1 | contig 19167 bp, 28 predicted proteins | sample 768581 | NCBI WGS metagenome assembly LZQQ01 (sample SAMN05207185, study PRJNA324510) | oil field metagenome | isolation source: sample BH-FW-20 from oil reservoir | place: India: Bombay High | collected 2015-11-25 | reverse complement strand
TTGCGCCTGCCGCGGCGCCCCCGGTGCCGGTGGAGAAGTTCGAGGCGCCGCGCTTGCCGGACGACCGCGACGCTATCCGTTCAAGGAACGCAGCGTGCTGGTCATCGAGGACGAGCCGCAGTTCGCGCAGATCCTCTACGAACTGGCGCACGAGCTGAAGTACAGCTGCCTGCTGTCGCAGACCGCCGACGACGGCTTCGACAGCGCGGTGCGCTTCCAGCCCGACGCCATCCTGCTGGACATGCGCCTGCCCGACCATTCCGGCCTCACGGTGCTCGAGCGGCTCAAGGAAAACCCCGCGACCCGGCACATCCCGGTGCACGTGGTCTCGGTCGAGGATCGCAAGGAGACGGCGCTGCACATGGGCGCGGTCGGCTACGCGCTCAAGCCCACCAGCCGCGAGGATCTCAAGGAGGTGTTCGGCCGCCTGGAGGCCAAGCTGGCGCAGAAGGTCAAGCGCGTGCTGCTGGTCGAGGACGACGCCCGCCAGCGCGAGAGCGTGTCGCGCCTGATCGAGGACGTGGACGTCGAGATCACCGCCGTCGAGTACGGCGAGCAGGCGCTGCAGCTGCTGCGCGACACCCTGTTCGACTGCATGGTCATCGACCTCAAGCTGCCGGACATGGACGGCCACCAGTTGCTCGAGCGCATGGCCCAGGAGGAGATCTGCTCCTTCCCGCCGGTGATCGTCTACACCGGGCGCAACCTGACGCGCGACGAGGAAGCGGCGCTGATGAAGTACTCGCGTTCGATCATCATCAAGGGCGCGCGTTCGCCCGAGCGGCTGCTCGACGAGGTCACGCTGTTCCTGCACAAGGTCGAATCCGACATGCCGCTGGAGCGGCAGAAGATGCTGCGCAGCGCGCGCAGCCGCGAAAAGGCCTTCGAGGGCCGCAAGATCCTGGTGGTCGACGACGACGTGCGCAACGTGTTCGCGCTGACCAGCGCGCTGGAGCACAAGGGCGCGCTGATAGAGATCGCCCGCAACGGCCACGAGGCGATCGCCAAGCTGCAGGGCGACAGCGACATCGACCTGGTGCTGATGGACATCATGATGCCGGAGATGGACGGTTTCACCGCCACCCGCGAGATCCGCAAGGAACCGCGCTTCGCCAAGCTGCCGATCATCGCGGTGACCGCCAAGGCCATGAAGGACGACCAGGAACGCTGCCTGGAGGCCGGGGCCAACGACTACCTGGCCAAGCCGATCGACCTGGACCGGCTGTTCTCCCTCATCCGCGTGTGGTTGCCCAAGGTGGAGCTGCTGTAGATGGTCGACCGGACCGTGGAAATCGAGCTGAAGCTGCTGTTCGAGGCGATCTACCTCAAGTACAGCTACGACTTCCGCGAATATTCCGGCGCCTCGCTCAAGCGCCGCGTGCTGCTGGCCCTGCGCGAATTCGGCTGCGAGACCGTCTCGGCCCTGCAGCAGCGCATCCTCCACGAGCCGCAGGTGTTCGCCGAGCTGCTGCAGTACCTCACCATTCCGGTCACCGAGATGTTCCGCGACCCGGCCTACTTCCGGGCGCTGCGCGAGCACGTGGTCCCGGTGCTGCGCACCTACCCGTCGCTGAAGATCTGGGTGGCGGGCTGCAGCACCGGCGAGGAGATCTACTCGCTGGCCATCCTGCTGCACGAGGAGGGGCTGCTGGAGCGCTCGATGCTCTATGCCACCGATATCAACCCGCGCTCGCTGGAGCGCGCGCGGCAGGGCATCTTCGACATCAACCACGTGCGCAAGTACACCCGCAACTACCAGCTCGCCGGCGGCACCCGCAGCTTCGCCGACTACTACACGGCGGCCTACGACTCGGTGCTGATCGACCGCCGTCTGCGCGACAAGGTCACCTTCGCCGACCACAGCCTGGCGACCGACAGCGTGTTCGCCGAGACCCAGCTGATTTCCTGCCGCAACGTGCTTATCTATTTCAACAAGGCCCTGCAGGACCGCGCCTTCGGGCTGTTCCACGAGTCGCTGTGCCGGCGCGGCTTCCTCGGTCTCGGCAGCAAGGAAACGGTGGAATTCTCCGGCTATGCCGATCGCTTCGAACCCTTCGCCAAGGAGGAGCGGATCTTCCGCAAGACATGAGCAGCCCGTCGCTTGGATCCTCGGTGACCGGACGTCGCGTCGATGCCGTGGTCATCGGCACCTCGGCCGGGGGGCTCGAGGCCCTGTCCGCCGTGGTCGCCGACCTGCCGGCCGACTTCCGCCTGCCGCTGCTGGTGGTGCAGCACGTACCGGAAAGCGGGCCGACCCAGCTGGCCGAGATCTTTTCGCGCAAGACCGCCCTGCGGGTGCGGGAAGCCGAGGACAAGGAAGCCATCGCCGGCGGTACGCTGTACTTCGCCGCCCCCGGCTATCACCTGATGATCGAGCAGGATCTGACCCTGGCGCTCAGCCAGGACGACCCGGTTCACTATTCGCGGCCGTCGATCGACGTACTCTTCGAGTCGGCCGCGACGTCTGGGGCGAACGCCTGGCCGGCGTGCTGATGACCGGCGCCAACGAGGACGGCGCCGCCGGCCTGCTGGCGATCCAGCGGGCCGGGGGAATCGCCATCGTCCAGGACCCGGAGGAGGCCGAGGTGGATATCATGCCCCTCGCTGCCCTGCAGCGACTGGTTCCCGATCATCTCTTGCCTTTGCGCGGCATCGCCGAGCTGCTGCGTGCCCTGGAGTGACGACCATGCCCCACAACACCGATGAAGCGAACCTGCTGATCGTCGACGACCTGCCGGAGAACCTCCTGGCGCTCAACGCGCTGCTGCAGGCCCCGGGGCTCAAGGTGCACCAGGCCGAGTCGGCCGAAGAGGCGCTGGAACTGCTGCTGCGCCACGAGTTCGCGCTGGCCATTCTCGACGTGCAGATGCCGGGCATGGACGGTTTCCAACTGGCCGAGCTGATGCGTGGCACCGAGCGCACCAAGCACATTCCCATCGTCTTCGTCAGCGCCGCCGGGCGCGAGCTCAACTATGCCTTCAAGGGCTACGAGAGCGGCGCGGTGGACTTCATGCACAAGCCGCTCGATGCCCACACGGTGCGCAGCAAGGTCAACGTGTTCGTCGACCTGTATCTCAACCGCAAGCGCCTGGACCGCCAGCTCGAGGCGCTGGAACAGAGCCGCCGCGAGCAGGAGGTGCTGCTCGACGAACTGCGCAGCACCCAGGCCGAGCTGGAGAAGGCGGTGCGCATGCGCGATGACTTCATGTCGATCGTCTCGCACGAGCTCAAGACCCCGCTGAACACCCTGATCCTCGAGGTGCAGCTGCGCAAGCTGCAGATGTCGCGCGAGCATTTCGAGCCGTTCGGCAAGGAGCGCCTGCAGCAGATGGTGGAAAAGGACGAGCGGCAGATTCAGAGCCTGATCCGCCTGATCGACGACATGCTCGACGTGTCGCGCATCCGCACCGGCAAGCTGTCGATCCGCCCCAGCCGGATCGACCTCAGCGAGCTGGTGGCGCGGGTGGTCGAGGCCTTCACGCCGCAGATGGCGGCGCATGGCTGCGAGCTGCGCTTCAGCAGGCCGGCGCCCATCATCGGCGTGTGGGACGACTTCCGCATCGAGCAGGTGCTGGCCAACCTGCTGACCAACGCGCTGCGCTACGCCGGCGGCAAGCCGGTGGACGTCGCGCTCGGGGTGGTCGACGGCGAGCGCGTGTGCATCCTCGTGCGCGACCAGGGCAAGGGCATCAGCCCGCAGAACCTGGAGCGCATCTTCTGCCAGTTCGAGCGCGCCGAGGGCAGCGAGTCGAGCGCCGGCCTGGGGCTGGGGCTGTTCATCGCCGACCAGATCGTCGGCGCCCACGGCGGCGCATCACGGTGCAGAGCGAGGAGGGCCGCGGCGCCACCTTCAGCGTGCTGCTGCCGCTCAACGGCGTCTGAAGCTCCCGCTGGCGCCGGCGCTACAGCCAGGTGGACAGGGTCAGCGAGCCGAACTGGTCATGCTCGTCCTGTCCTTCGAACTCGTGGGTCCGCCAGACCGTGGCGAACGCCAGCTGCCAGCGGCTCCAGGTCAGCGCCAGGCCGACCTTGGCGTCGCCGACCCACTCGCGGCGGTCCACCGAATGGCTGTCCTCGAAGGTGTTGCCGTCCAGCAGCATGTTGTGCGCCATGTAGCGCCCCTCCAGTTCGGCGAAGCCGTACCAGCCGAAGCTTTCGGCCGGCGTGAAGAACTGGCTGCCGCTGCTGGCCGGCGTCACCGCCGGAATGCCGAAACTGCGCCCGAGCCGCTGGCCGAAACGCAGGCCCAGGCTGCCGGAGGCGTAGGTGTAGAGGTTGCCCGCCGCCAGGCCCAGGCCTGGGCCGTACTCGAACTCCAGCCCGCCGAGGCGTTGCTGCAACAGCCAGCGGTGGGTATAGGCGAGGTTGACGAAGGGCTCGTTCTCCAGCTGGTGGTCCCAGCCCTTGGGCTCGTCGCTGTCGGTCGCCTTGTGGACCTGCCGCTGGATCTTTTCCGCGCCGGCGCCCGGGCCGACCAGGCCGATGTCCAGGTGCAGCCCCTTGGCTTCGCGCCAGCCCTGGTGCGGGACGTCGCCGAACACCGACAGGCCGGCGAAGACCAGGCCGGCATAGGGCCGGTCGTCTTCGATCAATCCGGCGCGCTCGATGTCGTTCGGCGTGTAGATCTGGTGGCCGAAGCGGTAGGCGACGTTGTCCACCTCGTCGGTGCGCCAGCCGGGCAGGCTGCCGGCCAGGCGCCGGCTCCAGTGTGCGTTGTCCGGCTCGAAGCTCCAGAACAGCTCGAAGCCGTTGCTGTAGTGGCCGTCGTCGCCGCTGGCCAGGAGGTCGTTTTCGATTTTCAGCGAGAGCGCGTCCGCCGCCGCGAGGGTGGGGGACAAGGCGAACAGCAGCGCGAGGGGCAGGCCTGCCCGTGATCGGTACGAAGACATGGAAGCTCCTGTCGGATCGTTACATTCAGCACAGTATGTATAGACCCTTTTCGCCGCTGCGTCGTTTGGTCGCTCGCCTGTCTGCCTGCACGCCGGGCCCCGGGCTGGTGGGCGTGACGGCGTGGGAGTAGGCTTGGCTGCCCGCCGGGCACTCCCTTCCTGACCGAGCCTGACATGGACTTCGTAGCCGAACCTTCCCTGTTGCTGATCCTGGGCGGCGTCGCCCTGTTCGCCGGATTCATCGATACCCTGGCCGGTGGCGGCGGCTGATCACCATTCCCACGCTGATGCTGGCGCAGATGCCGCCGCTCCAGGCGATCGCCACCAACAAGCTGCAGGGCACCTTCGGCAGCCTCACCTCGACCCTCACCCTGCTGCACAAGCGGCAGATGACCCTGGCCGAGATCCGCGTGCCCTGCATCGCCGCCTTCGTCGGCGCGGCGCTGGGGGCGGTGGTCGTGCAACTGATCGACGTTTCGGCGCTCGAGGTGCTGGTGCCCTTCGTGCTGGGCTTCATCGCGCTGTATTTCCTGCTGGCGCCCGGGGCCGGGGGCCTGGAGCGCAAGCCGCGCATCGGCACGCGACTGCACCGCACCGTGGTGGTGCCGCTGATCGGTTTCTATGACGGTTTCTTCGGGCCGGGCACCGGTTCGTTCTTCTCGCTCAGCGAGGTGGCACTGCGCGGCCGCGACCTGATCCGCGCCACCGCCAACGCCAAGGCGATGAACTTCGCCAGCAACGCGGCGGCGCTGGTGATGTTCGTGTTCGGCGGCAAGATCGTCTGGCTGGTCGGCGCGGTCATGGCGGTCGGCCAGCTGCTCGGCGCCTACCTCGGTTCGCTGGCGGTGGTCGGCGGCGGCGCGCGGTTGATCCGGCCGATCATCGTACTGGTGTGCTTCGCCATGATCGGCCGTTACCTGTACCAGAACGGCTATCTGTGAAGGCCGCCGGGGGCGGGGTCGGCGGAGCTCCGGCAGGGTGAACGGAACGGCTGCCAGGCGTGCAGCAGCGCCAGCCAGAGCATTGCGGCCAGGGCGCCGAGGGTGGCCAGGGCCATGTCCTTCTGCGCATCCCAGGGATCGTTCTGAGTGCCGAGATAGGTGCGTCCGAGGCCGCCGCCGAGCAGCTCGGCGCCGGTCCATTCGATCAGCTCGTAGATCGCCGAGGTCGACAGCGTCACCTCCACCGGCAGCACGTAGCTCCACAGCCCAGGCCGCAGCCCCAGGCGCAGCATGATCTCGCGCATCGGGTAGGCCAGCAGCAGCCGTAGCACAGGTGCACCAGGCGGTCGTAGTGGTTGCGCTGCCAACCGGTGACCTCGCTCAGCGTCTGCCCGGTCAGCGCCTGCCACCAGTCGTCGTAGGGCACCTTGGCGTAGGTGTAGTGCGCGCCGAGCTGGTGCAGGCAGAGGTAGGCGAAGATCAGCGTCGCCGCCGCGCGTGAGGGCTGGTAGTGGCGGTAGCCGACCAGCAGCGCGCCGACCACCGCCACCACCAGGAGGTTTTCCAGCAGCCAGTCATGCCGATCGAACGGGGCGATGGCCGACATCGCCCAGAGCACCGCGTAGGTCATGAGCAGCGCCAGCAGGTAGCGCCGAGGAGCCGGTTCCAGCTGCATGTTCCCTCCGGGAAGTCCCAACGTTCCTATTGAGACCGCAACGGAGGGCGAGAGAGCCCGAAAAAGGCGTTTCGCCGTCGGCCAGTGTGGGGATGGGCAGGCCGCTCGGCTCAGCTGGCCTGCTCGAGCCAGGGCTCGAACGGGTCCGGCAGGCCCAGCCAGCCTTCCACGCCGCGCGCCAGTTCGGCGTCGTCCAGCAGGCAGGCGTCCAGCTCGCGGTGCAGTCGGTCGAAATCGATGTTCTGGCCGATGAACACCAGTTCCTGGCGGCAGTCGCCAACCTCCGGCGCCCAGTTGCGGCGGATGGCGGCGCGCGCCTCCTCGTCCTGCGGCCACTGGGTGTGCGGCACGTGGCGCCACCAGCGCCCGGCGTAGCGTAGCGCATCAGGCCGCCAGCCTGCGACCAGCTGCCGGCTTCCTGCGGGCGGCTGGCGAGCCAGAAATAGCCTTTGGAGCGCAGCAGCCGGCCGTTGCGCCACTCGCGGTTGAGAAAGTCGAAGAAGCGCTGCGGATGGAACGGCCGGCGCGCCCGGTAGGCGCTGGACGCGATGCCGTACTCCTCGGTCTCCGGCAGGTGCTCGCCGCGCATCTCCTGCAGCCAGCCGGGCGCCTGGGCGGCGTGCTCGAAGTCGAAGCGGCCGGTGTCGAGGATCGCCGCCAGCGGTACGCGGCCCATGCTCATCGGCAGGATTTCGGCGTGGGTGTTGAGCGCCGCAGGATGGCGGTGAGCTCGTCGCGCTCGGCCTGGGAGATGAGGTCGATCTTGCTGATCAGCAGCACGTCGGCGAACTCGACCTGCTCGATCAGCAGGTCGGTGATCGAGCGCTGGTCCTCCTCGCCGAGCGTCTCGCCTCGGCTCGCGAGGCTCTCGGCCTCGTGGAAGTCGCGCAGGAAGTTCACCCCGTCCACCACCGTGACCAGGGTGTCCAGGCGCGCGAGGTCGGAGAGGCTGCGGCCCAGCTCGTCGCGGAAGGTGAAGGTCTCGGCCACCGGCAGCGGTTCGGAGATGCCGGTGGACTCGATCAGCAGGTAGTCGAAGCGGCCCTCGCGGGCCAGCCGGCTCACCTCTTCGAGCAGGTCCTCGCGCAGCGTGCAGCAGATGCAGCCGTTGCTCATCTCCACCAGGCGTTCCTCGCCGCGGTTGAGGGCGACGTCGCGCTGCACTTCGCTGGCGTCGATGTTGATTTCGCTCATGTCGTTGACGATCACCGCCACCCGGCGGTCGTCGCGGTTGCGCAGCACGTGGTTGAGCAGGGTGCTCTTGCCGGCGCCGAGAAAACCGGACAGCACGGTGACGGGCAGGCGGTTATCCATGGTGCGTTCCTCAGGTGTCACGGTGGTGTTTCTCCTGTCGTTCGCGGCGCTCCTTGGCCTCGATGCAGAGCGTCGCGGTGGGGCGTAGCAACAGCCGGCGCAGGCCGATCGGCTCGCCGGTGTCCTCGCACCAGCCGTACTCGCCGCGGGCGAGCCGGCCGAGCGCTTCGTCGATCTTGTCCAGCAGCTTCTTCTCCCGCTCCAGCAGCCTGAGCTGCCACTGGCGGTCGGCCTCGGCACTGCCGATGTCGGCGGGATCGCCGCCCGGCGCCTGTTCGCGCAGGCTCCGGAATTCGTTTTCGATGCGGTCCTGCAGGGCCTGGCGTTCGCGCAGCAGCATGGCGCGGAAGAACGCCTGCTGTTCTTCGTTGAGGTAGGCCTCGGGTGGCTGGGCCAGCAGTTCGGCTTCGGTGTGGATGGTCATGGGCGTCGGGTTGTCGTTCGTGACTGTTATAACATAACATTTATTCGCTCGACCGCAATTCGAGCCGCGTGGGATTCGCGGCTCGCCCAATCCGTAGCGCCCGAATGCGGCGTTCCGTTTTCGTTCACAGCCGGTGCGAGCGCCACCGGCATCGGTGTGGAGACGCCCCCATGCAATGCAGACCGAACCCCCTGGCCCTGGCCGTCACCCTGGCGCTGGCACCGCTGGCCTGGGCCGAGGAGCCCCTGGAACTGGAATCGACCGTGGTCAGCGCCAGCGGCCTGGGCAGCCAGCGTCACCGGATGACCACCCCGGCCGAGGTGCTCGAAGGCGAGGAACTGGTGCAGCGCCGCGAGGCGACCCTCGGCGAGACGCTGGAAGGGCTGCCGGGCGTGCGCTCGGCGAGTTTCGGCGCGGGGTCGGGCTGCCGGTCATCCGCGGGCAGTCCGGCGCGCGGGTCAAGGTGCTGAGCGACGGTGTGGACGTGCTGGACGCCTCCACCATCAGCCCGGACCACGCGGTCACCAGCGAACCGCTGCTGGCCGAGCGTATCGAGGTGCTGAAAGGGCCGGCGACTTTACTCTACGGCGGCGGGGCGATCGGCGGGGTGGTCAACGTCATCGACCGCAAGATCCCGACCTACGTGCCGGAGGCCGGTTACGAGGGCGAGCTCGAGCTGCGCGGCAACACCGCCGCCAACGAAGGCGCGGGTGCCTTCGGCATCACCGCCGGCGCCGGTCATTTCGCGCTGCGCGCCGAAGGCGTCAAGCGCGATGCCGACGCCTACGAGATTCCCGGCTCGCCGAGCAAGCAGGCAGGCTCCTACAACGGCACCGACAGCTACAACCTGGGTGCCAGCTTCATCGGTGAACGCGGCTACCTGGGCATCGCCTTCGGCGAGCAGAACAACCGCTACGGGCTGCTGGCGCACGAGCACGCCGACTGCCATACCCACGGTCCGTCCGACTGGCACTGCTCCGGTCACGACGATCACGACCACGATGACGACGACCATGACCACGACCACGAGGAAGAACACGATCACGAGCACGGCGGCGTGCCCTACGTCGACATGCAGCGCAAGCGCTGGGACCTGCGCGGCGAGCTGGCCGACCCGCTGCCGGGCTTCGAACTGGCGCGCCTGCGGGTCGGTCACAGCGACTACCAGCACGTCGAGGTCGAGGGCGGCGAGGTCGGCACGCGTTTCGAGAACAAGGCCACCGACGCCGCGTGGAGCTGACCCACGCGCCCCTGTACGGCTGGCGCGGCGTGCTCGGCGCGCAGACCCTGCGGCGCGACTTCGAGGCGCTTGGCGAGGAGGCGTACGTGCCGCCGACGCTCACCCGCAACCATGGATTGTTCCTGCTCGAGGAATACGTCATCGGCGACTGGCGGCACGAATTCGGTCTGCGCCACGAGTGGCAGGAGATCGACGCCCAGGGCGCTCCGGACACCCGCCACCGCGGCAACTCGCTGTCGCTCGGCAGCGTCTGGACCTTCGCCCCCGACTACTCGCTCGGCTTCTCGCTGACCCGCTCGCAACGCCTGCCAACCGCCGAGGAGCTGTACGCCGACGGCCCGCACGCGGCGACCCGCACGGTCGAACTGGGCAACCCGGACCTGGACGAGGAGACCTCGCACAACGCCGAGCTCACGCTGCGCAAGTTCGCCGGCCGCACTACCTTCACCCTGAGCCTGTATCGCAACTGGGTCGACGACTTCATCCACGCCGCGGACACCGGCCACGACTCGGCGGCGGCTACCGCGAGATCGAGTACCGCCAGGCCGACGCAGTGCTCACCGGGGCCGAGGGCGAGGTGCGCTTCCAGGCCACCGAGGCGACGGCGCTGACCCTGTTCGGCGACCACGTGCGCGGCAAGCTGCGCGACGGCGGCGACCTGCCGCGGATACCGGCCGATCGCCTCGGCGTGCGGGTCGACCAGCGCCTTTCGCCGAACCTGGACGGGCGCCTGGAGTTCTACCGGGTCGACCGCCAGGACGATGTCGCCGCCTACGAGACCGAGACGTCCGGCTACAACATGCTGTCGGCCGGCCTCAGCTATCACGGACAGCTGCGCAGCACGGACTACCAGCTGTACCTGAAGGCCAACAACCTGCTGGACGAGAAGGCCCGCGAGCACACGTCCTTCATCAAGGACGAGGTGCTGCTGCCCGGCCGCAACCTCACCCTGGGCGCGCGGCTGTCCTTCTGACGCCGAGCCGGCCGGCCGCTCGTCCGAGCGCGCCGGCCGTGCAGCGAGGCAATCGAAAAATCCTGCGAGCCGGCTCTGCCTGCGACCACGGATACCTTCCTCGTGGCACAGCAGGGTGGGCTTCAGCCCACCAATCGCGCCGGTGGGCTGAAGCGGTGCGCCGCCCGGCCCCCCCAGGGCCGATGGCTTCCTTCAGCACGGGGGGAGGGCCAGGTTCCCGAACATCGGCGATCGCCAGGTAGACCGGCAGGCCCGCGGACTTTAGCCATGAGCCAATCGAGTTTCCGTATATACGGATATCCGTATATGATGCCCGCTCGCCCGCAGCCTGGTCCGCCCATGACCGATCCGCTGAATCCCTCGCTCGTCTTCAAGTGCCTGGCCGATGACACCCGGGCGCGCATGAGCCTGCTCCTCGCCCGGGAAGGCGAACTGTGCGTCTGCGAGCTGACCCATGCGCTGGACCTGAGCCAGCCGAAGATTTCCCGCCACCTCGCGCCGTTGCGCGCGGCCGGGCTGCTGGAGGACCGCCGCAGCGGCCAGTGGGTCTACTACCGGCTGCATCCCGGTCTGCCCGAGTGGGTCGTGCAGATGCTGACGGCGGTCGCCGAAGCCAACCACGCCTGGCTCGAAGCCGACGCCAGGCGCCTTCGCCAGATGGGCGACCGGCCGGCGCGCGCCGCCGGCTGCCGCTGATTCCTCCTCACCAAGGACGCCAACCTCCGATGCTGCTGGCCCTGCCGATCTTCCTGTTCACCATCACGCTGGTCATCTGGCAGCCGAAGGGGCTCGGCATCGGCTGGAGCGCCTGCCTGGGTGCCGTCATTGCCCTGCTCAGCGGCGTCGTTTCGCCGGGTGACATCCCGGTGGTCTGGGGTATCGTCTGGAACGCCACCGCTACCTTCATCGCCATCATCGTCATCAGCCTGCTGCTGGACGAGGCGGGCTTCTTCGAATGGGCCGCGCTGCACGTGGCGCGTTGGGGGCGGGGCAGCGGCCGCCGGCTGTTCGCCTTCATCGTCCTGCTCGGCGCGGCGGTATCGGCGCTGTTCGCCAACGACGGCGCGGCGCTGATCCTCACCCCGATCGTGATTGCCATGCTGCTGGCGCTCGGCTTCTCGCCGGCGGCGACCCTGGCCTTCATCATGGCGGCCGGTTTCATCGCCGACACCGCCAGCCTGCCGCTGGTGGTCTCCAACCTGGTCAACATCGTCTCGGCCGACTACTTCGGCATCGGTTTCGCCGAATACGCCTCGGTGATGCTGCCGGTGAACCTGGTGAGCATCGCCGCGACCCTCGGCGTGCTGCTACTGTACTTCCGCAAGGACCTGCCGGGCCGCTACGCGCTGACGGCGCTGAAGGCGCCACGCGAGGCGATCCGCGATCCGGCCACCTTCAAGGCGGGTTGGTGGGTGCTGGCGCTGCTGCTGATCGGCTTCTTCGTCATCGAGCCGCTGGGCGTGTCGATCAGTGTGATCTCGGCGGTCGCCGCGCTGGTGCTCTACCTGATCGCGCCCGTGGTCACGTGATTTCCACGCACAAGGTGCTGCGCGAGGCGCCCTGGCAGATCGTGGTGTTCTCGCTGGGGATGTATTTGGTGGTCTACGGGCTGCGCAACGAGGGCCTCACCGACCACCTCGCCGGGCTGCTGCAGCTGTTCGCCGAGCAGGGGGTCTGGGGCGCGGCGCTGGGCACTGGGCTGCTGGCCGCAGTGCTTTCGTCGATCATGAACAACCTGCCGACCGTGCTGATTGGGGCGCTGTCGGTGGATGCCGCCGGAGCCACCGGCGCCGTCCACCAGGCGATGGTCTACGCCAACGTCATCGGCTGCGACCTGGGCCCGAAGATCACCCCGATCGGCAGCCTGGCGACGCTGCTCTGGCTGCACGTGCTGGCGCGCAAGCGGATCGTCATCGGCTGGGGCTACTACTTCAAGGTCGGCTCGCTGCTGACCCTCCCGATCCTGCTCGCCACCCTGTCGGCGCTGGCGATACGCCTGAGTTTCTGAGCCTGGAGGTTCCATGCAGATCCTGTTCATGTGCACCCACAACAGTTGCCGCAGCATCCTGTCCGAGGCGGTGTTCAACCACTTGGCGCCGGCCGGGATGCGCGCGGCGAGCGCCGGCAGCCAGCCCAGCGGTCGGGTGAACGAGCGCGCTCTACGTACGCTGGAGGCCGCGGGGATCGCTACCGAGGGGCTGTCGAGCAAGGACTCGGCGCTGTTCGAGCGCAACCCGCCGGACTTCGTGGTGACCGTCTGCGACCGTGCCGCCGCCGAAGCCTGCCCGGTCTTCCTCGGCCTCTCGACCAGGGTGCACTGGGGGCTGGCCGACCCCTCGGCGGTGGTCGGCAGCGACGCCGTGATCGAAGCCGCCTTCGCCGACACCCTCGCCATCATCCGCCGACGCGTCGAGGCCTTCCTCGCGCTGCCGTTCGACAGCCTGGACGGCGAAGCGCTGAAGGCGCGCGTGGCGGAGATCGGCCGCCTGTGAGACCTGACCCGGAGACCGACGCCATGAACGAAGCGCTGCCGAACGTCGAACCGCAACTGCTGGACGTCCCGACGCTGGAGAAACTAGGGGCCGCGCGGATGTCCGCGCACAGGCCGCGCATCCTGCTGCTCTACGGATCCAACCGCGAGCGCTCGTTCAGCCGCCTGCTGGTGCAGGAGGCCGCGCGCCTGCTCGAGACCTTCGGCGCGAGACGCGAATCTTCCACCCCGCCGAGCTGCCGCTGCCCGACACGGTGCCGGACGACCACCCGAAGGTGCGCGAGCTACGGGAACTGATGACCTGGTCGGAAGGGCAGGTCTGGTGTTCGCCCGAACGCCACGGCTCGATGAGCGCCGTGTTCAAGGCGCAGATCGACTGGGTGCCGCTGGCGATGGGCGCGGTCCGTCCGACCCAGGGCAAGACGCTGGCGGTGATGCAGGTCTGCGGCGGCTCGCAGTCGTTCAACGTGGTCAACCAGCTGCGCGTGCTCGGTCGCTGGATGCGCATGTTCACCATCCCCAATCAGTCGTCGGTCCCCAAGGCATTTCTGGAGTTCGACGAGGCTGGGCGAATGAAGCCCTCGTCCTATTACGACCGGCTGGTCGACGTGATGGAAGAACTGGTGAAGTTCACCCTGCTGCTTCGCGATCGCCGGGATTACTTGGTCGACCGTTATTCCGAGCGTAAGGAGTCGGCGGAAGAACTGTCCCGGCGTGTGAACCAGCCCTCGATCTGATTCGACAGCTTCACAAGTTGTTCAGGAACCTCGGCCTACTATGTAGTTCCAATGCGGTCAGACGAACTTCGAAAATGTGCAAACAGGGTTTTCCGAGGTTCGTCATGAAGCCGCGTCGTTCTTGTAGGCGCTGTACGCCAACCTTTATCACGGCCGCCTTGATTCGCCGGCGGTCATGGTGGATGCTGGCGCGCTCGATACCCATGCTGCGTTCATCACGGTTCCGTGCGTCGATGTCTTCGACGCTGCCATCCGGGCGCTCGGCTGCAGGGCTGCAGGTAGTCAACCAACTAGGAGATAACTAGACCATGTCCAGACTCGCGGAATTTCGCAGGCTCGAAGAACAGCTGGCCCGGCAACTGGCCGAACTCGAAAATCTGAAAAACGATCGTGATCTGAAAAAGGAAATCGAGTTCGAGGAAAAACTTCGCGAGCTGATGCGCGAGTACGACATGGGCCTGAGCGACATCAAGGCCGTACTCGGCGAATCCGAGCCCCGTGCCAGGTCCAGCACCGCTGCGCCGCAGCAGACCCGCCGCGCGCGCCGCGTGAAGCGCTACACCAATCCCCATACCGGCGAGACCGTCGAAACCAAGGGCGGCAACCACAAGGTGCTCAAGGCCTGGAAGCAGCAGTACGGCGACAAGACCGTCGAGAGCTGGGTGGCCTGACCAAACCCCTCCAGATGGCGCCGGCCGACCGGCGGGCGCCACCTCTTTCCGAGCGTCAGTCTCGGCGCACCAGCCCCCTTCAGCGGTAAACAGCCCGTAGCCACGCTCGAAGGCCGCGATAACAATGGCACCGGCGCGTTTTAAAGATTCTGCACGGACCTACATCTGGGAAATGCCGAACAGCCCCAGAATTGCTGCCCTTGTTTGGGGCCGGCTTTGACGGTACGGATCAGCAGCGCGCTGCCGCACTTCGGGCAATGCCGCTCGGCTGTCGGATCGTTGCGGCGTTTCAGGTTTTGCACATGCTCGCGGTGAGTTGCCAGGGAGGGTGCGCGTCGGCCGTTCTGCAGGGCGCGCGTGAGGGTGCCTACTTCGGCTTCGCTGAATACCGGCTGCCGGAATGACTTGATATAGCGGATAAAACCAATGCCCTGGGTGACATTGGCTGGCATCTCGGTCTTGAAGGTGCTGCGGCCCACGAAGGTAATCACCGAATGCAGATGCTCCGGGGCAATGCCGAGCGTGGCTTCCAGCGCCCTGAGGTGCTTGTAGTTCTGGCGCAGCGGATTCTGGAACTTGAAACTGTGTTTGTAGAGCTTTTGCGTCCACTGCGCCTGTTTCTCGCCACCGAATATCCAGCCACGCATGTTCTTCGTTTCCAGCACGAAAATACCGTACGGCGAGAGAAACACGTGATCGATCTGTGTGGTTCCGTCAGGTGTATTCAAGGTGATGTTGTGCAGGCGACGGTAAGTTTGCTTGTCCAGCTGCCAGCATGCGAACAGGCGCACCAGCAGTTCGCCGATCTGGCCTTTGGCCCAAGGTGAGTTGAGCAGGCCGAGCAACAGCAACAACGGGACCAGCCAGCTGTAAGTGCCCCAGACTTGCGTGATGATCGAAATGAAGTCCATTTCCTCTGCCCCGGGATTGGTAATTTGCCGATCTTAGCGGAAATATTTCGAGCGGACGGAAAGGCGAGGGGAGCAGTTGCTGCCGGATCGGCACTCAGGACGTGCGCGGCGGGCCGGCGGAACAGCACGGCCGTGGCCATCTGATACTCTTTCCGGCTGCCAGCAACGCAAAAGCCGCGCAGTGCGCGGCTCCGATGTGGTGGGCCCGCAGGGACTCGAACCCTGGACCAAAGGATTATGAGTCCTCTGCTCTAACCGACTGAGCTACAGGCCCCCAGAAGGCCGGCGGATTATACCGGCGGCTTTGCGCCCGCGCCACGCAGCGGAGGCGGAAAGGCCGTATTCCTTGTTGGCATAGGCGTGCATGCTCAGCAGCAATCGTCCTCGACCCGCTCCAGCAGCGCCAGTGCCTCTCGGTCGTCGTGACGGGAGAAGAGTTCGTGGATGACGTTCACCTGGGCGTGCAGCAGCAGGCGGGCATCGCTCTCGCTGCCGTCGCGCGAGCCGATCTTCTGCCGGACGTACTCGCAGATCGGACAGTTTCCCGGGTCCTGCCGCAGGTAGTGTTGGAGGCGTGCGAAGAGGGTGCGGATGCAGCGGTCGCAATCGATGTAGGGCACGGATGCTTCGCCGCAGATGCTGCGATAGGTGGTCATGGACATGAGTGGTCCTCCGGCAGGCCAGTGAGGGTGGCTGTCTGAAACGCCCATGCTAGGAACGCAGTCGGGGGCTGTCTGTCAGCCAGCGGACACCTGGCTGCGGGCACGCAGGCGTTCGACGTCATGGATGTCGAAGACGCCGCGGCCGGGCCGGCTGAGGATGCCTTCACGGGCCATGCGGTTGAGCAGGGAGGAGACGGTCTGGCGGCTGGTGCCGAGCAGCCGGGCGATGTCTTCGGTATTGAGCTCCAGTGTCAGGCGCAGGCCGTGCCGATGAGGCCGGCCCTTGCGCACCAGCATGCCGTCGAGGAAGCGTGCCAGGCGGCCCTCGAGTCGCGGAAGGCCAGGTCCTCGATGATGCGCATGCAGTTGTCGAGGGTGCTGCCGAGTACGCGGATGATCGCCGGCGCGGCGCTCGGCAGCGAGCGGAGGGTGGCGGCCATCTGCGAGGTGTCGCCCATCAGTACCTCGCTCGCGCGCACGGCCTGGACGTAGGCGCGGCTGTGGGTGCTGTAGATGCCGCCGGCTTCGAGAAAGGCGAGGGTGTATTCCTTGTCCTCGAAGGCGAGAAACACGCGGATGCGCCCGCCGTGCACGATGAACACGCTGTCGCGCTTGCCGTTCGGGCTGCCCAGCAGCTCGCCCTCTACCACCTGGCGGCGGTGGAAGCCTTGCAGCAGGGCCGCCTGGGTCAGGGCGTCCAGGCTGTCGAGCAGGTTCCTGGCGTCGGGTCCGTGCATGGCGGCATCCATCGAAGGGCACTGCCGGCAGTATAGGGTCGTGCGCTTGCCGGCCGGCAGGCGCAAAGCAAAACCCCCGGCAAGCCGGGGGTCTCGGTGTCACTCGTCGAGGAAGGAGCGCAGATGCTCGCTTCGCGTCGGGTGGCGCAGCTTGCGCAGCGCCTTGGCCTCGATCTGGCGGATGCGCTCGCGGGTGACGTCGAACTGCTTGCCGACTTCCTCGAGGGTGTGGTCGGTGTTCATGTCGATGCCGAAGCGCATGCGCAGCACCTTGGCTTCACGGGCGGTGAGGCCGGCCAGCACTTCGCGGGTGGCTTCCTTGAGGCTCTCCACCGTGGCCACGTCGATCGGGGACTGCATGGTGCTGTCCTCGATGAAGTCGCCCAGGTGCGAATCCTCGTCGTCACCGATCGGCGTCTCCATGGAGATCGGCTCCTTGGCGATCTTCAGCACCTTGCGGATCTTGTCCTCGGGCATCTCCATGCGCTCGCCGAGCTCTTCCGGCGTCGGTTCGCGACCCATTTCCTGCAGCATCTGCCGGGAAATGCGGTTGAGCTTGTTGATCGTCTCGATCATGTGCACCGGAATCCGGATGGTGCGCGCCTGGTCGGCGATCGAGCGGGTGATCGCCTGGCGAATCCACCAGGTGGCGTAGGTCGAGAACTTGTAGCCGCGGCGGTATTCGAACTTGTCCACCGCCTTCATCAGGCCGATGTTGCTTCCTGGATCAGGTCGAGGAACTGCAGGCCGCGGTTGGTGTACTTCTTGGCGATGGAGATCACCAGGCGCAGGTTGGCCTCGACCATCTCCTTCTTCGCCCGGCGGGCCTTGGCCTCGCCGATCGACATGCGACGGTTGATGTCCTTGATGTCGGACACGGCCAGCCGGCACTCGGCCTCGAGCTCGGCAAGGCGCTGCTGGGCGGCGCGAATGCTGTCCTTCACATTGCCGATCGCCTCGGCGTACTTGCTCTTGCCGCTGGCCAACTGATCGGCCCAGCCAGATCGGTCTCGTGGCCCGGGAACAGGCGCAGGAAGTCGGCGCGCGGCATGCGGGCATCACGCACGCACAGCTGCATGATGGCGCGTTCCTGCTGGCGGATCTGCGCCAGCGCGCCGCGCACGCGGTCGACCAGCGCGTCGTACTGCTTGGGTACCAGCTTGATCGGCATGAAGAGCTCGGCCAGCGCCTGCAGCTCGGCCTCGGCCTGCTTGCTGGCGCGGCCGTGCTTGGCCAGCGCACGTTGGCCTTCTGCAGCTGCTCGGCGACGGCGCCGAAGCGCTGGCGCGCGACTTCCGGATCCGGCCCGCCGTCGCCTTCTTCCTCTTCGCTGTCCGAGTCGCTTTCTTCCTCGTCGTCTTCCTTGTCGTCGTCCTTGGCCGGCTTGGCGGCGGCCTGGGGCACGACCGGTTCGGCGTCCTGCGCGGCGGCTCCATCGTCGTCCGGATCGATGTAGCCACTGAGCACGTCGGACAGCCGGCCACCTTCGGTGGTGACGCGGTCGTATTCGGCAAGAATGCTGTCGACGGTGCCGGGGAAGTGGGCGATGGCGCTCATCACCTCGCGAATGCCTTCCTCGATGCGCTTGGCGATCTCGATTTCGCCTTCGCGGGTCAGCAGTTCGACGGTTCCCATTTCGCGCATGTACATGCGCACCGGGTCGGTGGTGCGGCCGATGTCCGTCTCGACGGCAGCCAGTGCCGCCGCGGCCTCTTCGGCAGCGGCTTCGTCGGTATCGGCTTCGGCGAGAAGCAGGGCATCCGCATCCGGGGCGCTCTCGAATACGTTGATGCCCATGTCGTTGATCATGCGGATGATGTCTTCCACCTGTTCCGGATCGGAAATATCCTCCGGCAGGTGGTCGTTGACCTCGGCGTAAGTCAGGTAACCCTGCTCACGACCACGCTGGATCAACTCTTTGAGGCGAGATTGCTGTTGCGCTTTTCCGGACATATAACCCTATCCAACTGAAGGTTCTGGCGGGCTGAAAACAAGCTGAGCATTATAGCTCAGGGAGGACCTCACGCGCCAGTTGAGGTCGGTGCAGCAGATGAGACGTCACGGCTGAGCAGCCGGCGCAGTTGGTCTTTTTCCTCTGCGCTCAAGTCGCCCTGGCGTGCTTTGCGCAGCAGCCGTTCGAGGCTGCGTTCGCGCTGGCGGGCGGCAAGGCTAGTTATGGTGTCGAAAAACTGCTGTTCAAGGTTGTCGGCCGAGATCAGCCATTCTTTTGCGGCCAGTGCGCGCAGCAGGCGTCCCTGGTCGGTTCCATGCCAGCGCGCCAGCAATTGCAGCGTGCGCAGCTTGGGATTCTTCTGCAGCGTGCCGAGCAGGGCGATCAGTAGCTGTACATAAGTGTCCTCCTCCTCGGCGAACTGGGCGGCATCCTCGACTTTCTGCGCCAGCTCGGGGTGGTGCAGCAGCGTGCGCAGGGTGGTCAGTGCCGGTGGCTCCACCGTGGCCGGCGTGCGCGGGCCGCGCGGGGCCTGGTCGCCGCCGGATTT
>LZQQ01000046.1_pt1 | contig 19610 bp, 30 predicted proteins | sample 768581 | NCBI WGS metagenome assembly LZQQ01 (sample SAMN05207185, study PRJNA324510) | oil field metagenome | isolation source: sample BH-FW-20 from oil reservoir | place: India: Bombay High | collected 2015-11-25 | reverse complement strand
ACCGTTTGCCGGCGCAAAGGCCGGTATGGCGGTTGAATTTTTTAGTTTTCAGTCAACGTCAGGGCGCCACTTCGCCGTAGCTGCCGAGAATCTGGTTGATTTGTTTTGCTGTGGGCGTTGGCTACGAGGCGCATCCAAAGGGTTGCCGCGGCTCAATGAACCGGCACAGGTTAAGCGCAGAATATTGGGCTGGGTTTTCGACTCGAGGTAGAGGTAAACCAAATCCATGGTCGCCTCAATGCCGTCGCCACCGTCATTGTCGGCCAAGTTGACGTGGTCGGCAGGTCACGAAGTGTTTGGTTCGGATAAGGATTGATGTCGTTCATCGCATAGAAAACCGTAGGCGCTTGGCGGCTGGCGATGGCTTCGGAGTCGATACGCACTTTGGTGATGGTGAAGGTGCCGGGTTGAATCACTTGCGGCTTGCGGGACAAGTCTTTTACTTCAAGTTCACAATGTTGTTCGTAGCGGTTAAAGCCGTGGTGGGTGGTCATTTGACCGTCCTGAATGAAGGCCCGAGCATCATGCGCCGGAACGGTGACCGGCTTTTTCAATGTAAAAGTGTAACCCGCTTGGACGTCCATCATGCTTTTGGGCGGCGTCAGCGAGCAAGCGCTCAGGGAAAGCAGAGTCAACAACAGGGAAAAACGAACCGGCGCGGAAAACAGAGTCATGATGGGGCCTTTTTGTTGAGTGTTTTCAACATTATAGAAGAAAAAATACGATGAAAGGTAAAATTATTCCAAGCGGAATTTATGCTATAATGCATCGTTTTTTATAGGCAGCCGAAAAGACGGTTTTGACTAGGCCTGGTGGGGTTTCTGGTTCCGGCGTCGGCGTTTAACAGGCGGGTGGAGTTGTTTCGATGGATAGCGCGGTGACCAATTTTGATGTGATTGTCGTCGGGGGCGGGCATGCCGGTACGGAAGCCGCGCTGGCATCCGCGCGCATGGGCGTGAAAACCCTGCTGTTAACGCATAATATTGATACGCTCGGACAGATGTCCTGTAATCCGGCGATTGGCGGCATCGGTAAAGGTCATTTGGTGAAAGAAGTCGATGCACTGGGCGGCGCCATGGCCTTGGCAATTGATGAGGCGGGGATTCAATTCCGCACGCTGAACGCCTCGAAAGGCCCGGCGGTGCGCGCCACTCGTGCCCAGGCCGATCGCGTGTTGTATCGTCAGGCGATTCGCATGCGCTTGGAAAACCAGGTGAATCTGACCATCTTTCAGCAATCGGTGGAAGATTTGATTCTGGAGGGCGGTGAAGTCATCGGCGCCGTGACCAAGATGGGATTGCGTTTCTATGCGCGCCAAGTGGTGTTGACGGCCGGGACCTTTCTGGCCGGGCGCATTCATATTGGTTTGAAAAACTACGAAGGTGGCCGCGCCGGGGATGCCCCGGCGAATGGTTGGCGGAAAAAATGCGTGAATTGGATTTGCCGGTCGGTCGCTTGAAACCGGGACGCCACCACGCATCGACGCGCGTACCGTCGATTTCGAAGCCATGCAGATTCAGCCGGGCGACACGCCGATGCCGGTGTTTTCCTTTATGGGCAAAGCGGAGATGCATCCGCAGCAAATGCCTTGCTACATTACCTATACCAATGAGCAAACCCATGAGTTTATCCGTCAATCTCTGGATCAATCGCCGATGTATTCCGACGCCGGTGAAATCGACAGTGTCGGGCCGCGTTATTGTCCATCCATCGAAGACAAGGTGATGCGCTTTGCCGAACGTGACCGCCATCAGGTGTTTATCGAGCCGGAAGGCCTGACGTCGAATGAATTGTATCCAAACGGCATTTCCACCAGTTTGCCGTTCGAAACTCAGGTGCAGATTGTGCAATCCATGAAGGGGATGGAAAATGCCCGCATCATGCGTCCCGGTTACGCCATTGAATACGATTATTTCGACCCGCGCGGTTTGAAACCGACCTTGGAAACCCAGGCGGTTCACGGCTTGTTCTTCGCCGGGCAAATCAACGGCACCACCGGTTACGAAGAAGCGGCCGCACAAGGCTTATTGGCCGGTTTGAACGCCGCGCGCCGCGCGCAGGAAAAGTCCCAATGGTATCCGCGACGTGACGAGGCTTATATCGGTGTGTTGGTGGATGATTTGATTACGCTGGGGACGTCGGAGCCTTACCGGATGTTTACCTCACGCGCCGAGTATCGTCTGATGTTGCGGGAAGACAATGCTGATCAGCGTTTGACGCCGATTGCCCGCGAGTTCGGTTTGATTGACGATGCGCGTTGGATGGCGTTTGAAGCCAAAATGGAACAGATGGAAACCGAGTTGGCACGTTTGAAGGAAACCTGGATTTATCCGCAACATGCCGAGGCGAAAAAGGCCGAGGCCTTGATGGATTTGCCGTTGAGTAAAGAGCAAACGCTTTACGACTTGCTCAAGCGCCCGAAAGTGAGCTATGGCGCTCTGGCCTCGTTGGATATGTTCGGTGACGGTTTGCAGGACGAAACGGTGGTCGATCAGATTGAAATAGAAGCCAAGTACTCGGGTTACATCGCTCGCCAGCAAGAGGAAATCGACAAGTTGCGCCGTGCCGAAAGTGTTGAAATTCCAGCCAACCTGGATTTGGATGCCATTTCCGGCCTGTCGAACGAAGTGAAGCAGAAGTTGCGTGATCACAAACCGACCACCTTGGGCATGGCGTCGCGCATTTCCGGGGTGACGCCGGCGGCAGTGTCGCTGCTGCTGATTTCAATTAAAAAACAGCGCAAAGCGGCTGGTTGAGGGATCGTTTGTTCGTGGATAGCGCTCGTCATAATCAATTCTCCGGTCGTCTCGCTACAGCGTTTGAGCAGTTCGGTTTACCCGAAAACGCCCAGGCCTGGTCGAAATTGCTGCATTACCTTTCCCTGCTTGAAAAGTGGAATAAAACCTACAACCTGACCGCGATTCGCGATCTGGACGAGATGTTCGTCAAACATTTGCTCGACAGTTTGAGCGTGGCGGCCATTATCGACAGTGAACGTTTGATTGATGTCGGCACCGGCGGTGGCTTGCCCGGTATTCCGTTGGCGATTCTGTTCCCGGAGCGTCAAATCGATTTGCTGGACAGCAACAGTAAAAAAACCCGTTTTTTGATTCAGGCCAAGGCCGAACTGGGGTTGGAAAACGTCGCAGTGCTACACCAGCGGGTGGAACCTATCGGCCGGAACAACTTTATGACGGCGTGGTGTCACGGGCGTTTGCGTCGTTAGACGATATGTTGACGTGGACCGAGCACCTGTTGGCGGTCGGTGGACACTGGTGGGCGATGAAAGCGCAAAAACACAAGTTGAAGTCGCAGAGCTGCCAGAGTTTGCTAAAATGTCGCAAGTTTTTGACTTGAAAGTGCCCGATTTGGACGCGCAAAGAACGTTGATTAAAATCGAAAAATGCCGGGAAAAATAAATGAGTAGGATCATTGCGGTCGCCAATCAGAAAGGGGGTGTCGGGAAGACGACATCGACGGTGAATTTATCCGCTGCGTTGGCTCGAATGCAGAAGAAAGTTCTGATGATTGACCTGGATCCGCAAGGCAATGCCACGGTGGCGATCGGGGTGGAAAAGGACGATTTAAACGTGTCCGCTTACGATGTGCTGGTCGGCGAGACCAAAGCCCGTGATGCGGTGATGGAAACCAATGTCGAAAACCTCGATCTGATTGGCGCCAATGGCGATTTGACTGCGGCGGAAGTTGATTTGATCGACGAATCAAAAGGCCCGAAACGTTTACGAAAAGCGTTAAAGAAATTGCGCGATAAATACGATGTGATTCTCATCGACTGCCCGCCAACCTTGAATATGTTGACCCTGAATGCATTAACGGCCGCCGACGGCATTGTGGTGCCGGTGCAGTGTGAATATTTTGCGCTGGAAGGTTTGTCGGCTTGATGGATACGATTGAGGCGGTGCAAACGGAGTTGAATCCGGATTTGCACATCGACGGCCTGTTGCGCACCATGTATGACCGTCGTAATAATCTGGCCAATGATGTGTCCAGCGAGTTGGTGGCGCACTTCGGTATGAAAGTGTTGCAAACCATCGTGCCGCGAAATGTCCGCTTGGCGGAAGCGCCAAGTTACGGTGAGTCGATACTGGATTACGACCGGGGCTCGAACGGCGCGGTGGCCTATTTGGCGTTGGCGAATGAATTGATCCGAAAAACAAAAATCTAACTGGGTAAAGAGTAATGGCAAAAAGACGTTCTGGCATGGGGAAAAGAGGGGTCAGTGCCCTGATTGGCGGTAAGCAGAAAGCGGAAAACAGTCTGTCGGATTTGCGGATTGATAAGATCGCAATTGATCAATTGGTACCGGGTGAATACCAGCCGCGTCAGCAATTCGGCGCCGAGGCTCTCCAGGAACTGTCGGACTCGATTCGCATTCAGGGTATTGTTCAGCCGATTGTGGTGAAGGCATTGGGTGACGATCGCTATGAAATCATCGCCGGTGAACGTCGTTGGCGTGCGGCCAAGCAGGCCGGGTTGGAGTCGGTGCCAGTGGTGATTCGTAAAGCCGATAACCAGGCGACATTGGCGATGGCATTGATTGAAAACATGCAGCGGGAGGACTTGAATCCGATTGAAACCGCCTTGGGTCTGAAGCGCTTGATGCAGGAGTTTGATTTGACGCAGCAAGCCGTGGCCGATGCGGTGGGCCGTTCCCGTGCGTCCGTCACCAACCTTCTGCGGTTGTTGAAGTTGCCGCAACCGGTGCAGAATTGGTTGCATGATGGCAAGTTGTCCATGGGGCATGCACGTGCCATTATTACCTTGCCGGAAACCATTCAATTAGAGTTGGCGGAAAAGGCTATTTTGAAGCAGTGGACGGTGCGTGAAATCGAGCAAGCAGTGCAGAATGTCTTGGTGCCGAGTCAGCTGAAAAAGTCCAAAAACCGGCGTTGCCGAAATTTGCTGAAGACCACCAGGCACGCTTGGCGGAAAAGATGGCCACCGATGTGAAGATTTCGCATGGCGCGAAGGGGCGTGGAAAAATTGAAATCGCCTACCGTTCCGAAGAGGAATTGAAGCGCTTGTTACACGAATTAAATCAGTGAGTTAGTTCAATTTAATAACCATTTGTAATAAAAGGTTATTGCTTCGGTTTGACGGTAAAAATTCTCCTCTAGTGTTCGTTTTTGAAACGAACCAATATATTGTGGGCAAAAAAATTAATTGGATTATTACTAGATTTTGGCATCAGAAACCGCTATTATTCTTGACCGTTTGACTTGAGAAGAAAGTCGAACCTGAATAATTTATCGGAGCATTGAACGTCCCGTGTCGGAACTGGAACCCAAAAAGGCTGGACAAAACGAAAGAAAACATAAGCCGGCCCTGAATTTTTTGCTGTTGAGCGCCGGTTCCGTTTTTACCAGTATGATCGTCGCCGGTTTTTGGTGGGTTATGCATTTGATGTGTTGTTCGACACCACGCCGCTGTTTTTGCTGAGTTGCGGTGTGCTTGGTTTTGTCGGCGGGATGATGAAAGTACATAAACTGCTTGGAAAGATGGAATTGTTAGACGAAAAGCCGATGAGTTCGGTGAGCGATTCCAAGCAGTCGGATAAGGAATGAAGATGCAGGCAAGCAGCTTGGGTAAATCCATCCAGATTCAAGGTTTGTTGGGTTTGTTGATGGTGGCGGTGTTTGCCTGGCAGGAACAGTTTTCTGCCGCTGCGTTCGGTTTTTTGATCGGTGTTGTGAATGTGGCTTTGTTGGGATTGACGTTTAAAGTTGCCAACCAAAAAGCTAAGACAGACCCGAAAAGCGGCATATTGGTTTTATATTTGAGTGCAGTGGTTAGGTTTATCCTGCTTGCTGTGTTATTTGTTTTGGGGTTGCAACTTTTTGAATTGGCACCCTTGCCGGTGGTGTTGACCTTTGTGGTCATGCAAGTCGGCCAGGTGTTTAATTTGAAAGGGAAGCAGCGTTTGACTGACTAAGGAGAAGACCCTTGAGTGCTGAAAAAATGGGGACGGTCGAGTATATTCAACACCACTTGACCAATAATAGCATTGGAGAAGGTTTCTGGACATTTAACCTGGATACCATCTTTTTTAGTGTGCTGCTAGGCGCGTTGATTGTGTTTGCGGCGATGCGTTTGGGCCGGCAGCTTGAGTCCGGTACACCGGGCGGATTCCAAAACTTTGTCGAAAGTATTCTGGACTTTGTTTCCACCAATGTAAGAGACGCTTTTCCTGGACACAATCCATTGATTGCTCCTTTAGCGCTGACCATCTTCCTATGGGTGTGGTTGATGAACTTCATGGATTTGATTCCGGTTGATTTGTTGCCATACCTGTTCCAGATCATTACGGGCGACCCGCATGCGTATCTGAAAGTGGTTCCGACCACGGATTTGAATACCACCTTAGGGATGGCGTTTACCGTATTCGCATTGATTCTTTACTACAACATTAAAGTGAAAGGGATTGTTGGGTTCATCAAGATGTTCCTTTTCCACCCTTTCGGTAAATTCTTAGTTCCTGTCAACATTGTGATGACGCTGATCGAAGAAGTCTCCAAGCCTTTGTCCTTGGCGCTGCGTTTGTTCGGTAACATGTTTGCAGGGGAATTGGTATTCCTGCTGATCGCTTTGATCGGTGGAACTTTGGCAGTGGGTGCCGCTGCCTTATTCTGGGCGCCGTTACAAGCGGTATTGGATCTGGGTTGGTTGATTTTCCACTTGTTGGTTATCACGCTTCAGGCCTTTATCTTTATGGTGTTAACCATTGTTTATCTGGGTATGGCTCACGAAGAGCATTAAGGGTAAACGATAAAAGGAATAACGGGGAGCTTGTCTCCCTTAAGGTTTAAGCGCACCTGCCGGGTTTCATTGAACAATGGTGTGGCCGGTAAAAAGCTTTTTTAACTTTAACTTTGTATAAAACTTTAAGGAGTAATCTAAATGGAAGCTCAATTTATTGCGGACATTTATGCTGCTACAGCAATTGGTGTGGGTGTGATCTTGGCTGCGGCTGGTCTAGGTTCAGCTATCGGTTGGGGTCTGATCTGTTCTAAGACTCTAGAAGGTATCGCACGTCAGCCAGAAATGCGTCCTGCGCTAATGACAAACATGTTCATTTTCGCCGGTTTGATGGAATCTTTCCCATTCATTATCTTGGCATTTGCAATGTGGTTCCTATTCGCTAACCCATTCGTCGGAGCTATGCAAGCTGCTTTGGGTGCGTAATCCAAACTGTTTCATAACCAACTATTTTTTAAATAAACGAATGGCGAGGTAACCACCGTGAGTATTAATGCAACGCTTCTCATCCAAATCTTGGCTTTTGTGCTATTGATTTGGTTGGTGAATAAAGTGCTGTGGGGGCCGCTGTCTAAGCTAATGGAAGACCGTCAAAAGCGTATTGCTGACGGACTTTCTGCCGCTGAGAAAGGTAAGCATGAACTTGAATTGGCTGAACAACGTGCGAAAGAAGTACTGAAAGAAGCCAAAGCTCAAGCTCAAAATGTATTGAGTCAAGCAGAAAAAAGAGGGTCTGAAATCGTAGAAGATGCGAAGATCAAAGCCTCTGAAGAAGCTGACCGTATTAAGGCTTCCGCCCAAGCAGAATTAGAGCAAGAAGTAAGTCGCGCAAGAGAAGAGCTTCGTAAAGAAGTTTCCACTCTGGTTGTTTCTGGTGCAGAAAAAATTCTTAATAAAGAAGTCGATGCAGCAGCACACAACGACATGCTTGAAACCTTAGTTAAATCAATCTAAGGATAACTCTATGGCAGAATTAATAACGATTGCAAGACCGTACGCTGAAGCCGCTTTCGACGTGGCGAAAGAAGAAAATAAACTAGCGGAATGGTCAGAGCAGTTAACCAGTTTGGCCGCCATCGCTTCCGATGATGCGATGCAGGCCTTTATGGTGAACCCGGTTGCAACCGAAGAAGAAGTCTTGGACATCTTCGTTGGTGTGATGGGAACGGCTTTGACGAATGAAGCTAAGAATCTTCTAACAATCATGTCTGAAAACAAACGCCTTGCAGCGCTTTCCGATGTGGCTGAATTGTTTGAACAATTGAAAGCCGAAGACGAAAAGCGTGTTAGAGCGACAGTTGTTTCAGCGCGCAAAGCGACGGTTGAGCAGAAGAAGAAATTAAGTGCTGCTTTAAATGCTAAGTTTGATGCCGACGTTGAGATCAGTTATGAAGAAGATCCAACGCTGATCGCAGGCATTAAGATTAAAGTCGGTGACTGGGTGGTAGATGGCTCAGCGCGTTCTCAACTTAACAAACTTGGCGCAGCAATCGCCCAATAATGGAGAGGAAACACATGCAATTGAATGCCTCTGAAATCAGTAACCTAATCAAAGACCGAATCAAAGGGTTTGATGGGGCTGCAGAGTCTGGCAGTGAAGGTACGGTCGTCAGTATTGCTGACGGGATCGCACTTATTCATGGTGTGTCAGATGTAATGTATGGTGAGATGGTTCAATTTGACGAAGAGACTTTCGGTATGGCGCTTAACCTTGAGCGTGATTCCGTTGGTGTCGTTGTCCTAGGTGAATATGAGCACATCTCAGAAGGTGACAAAGTCACTTGTACTGGACGTATTTTGGAAGTGCCGGTTGGTCCGGAACTGAATGGTCGTGTTGTAGACGGTCTAGGTCGTCCAATCGACGGTAAAGGTGCAATCGACACGAAACTGACTTCGCCAATCGAGCGCATTGCGCCGGGCGTTATCGATCGTCAATCGGTTGATCAGCCTATGATGACAGGTATCAAGTCCATCGACTCGATGATTCCTGTTGGACGTGGTCAACGTGAGTTGATCATCGGTGACCGTCAAACCGGTAAAACGGCTATCGCGATTGATGCCATCATTTCACAAAAGAACACGGGTGTGAAATGTGTGTACGTCGCAATGGGTCAAAAAGCTTCCACAGTGAACAACGTTGCGCGTAAATTGGAAGAATACGGTGCCATGGAAAACACGGTTATCGTTGCGGCTAACGCCTCTGATCCAGCTGCGTTGCAATATATGGCGGCTTATGCCGGTTGTGCGATGGGTGAATACTATCGTGACCGCGGTGAAGACGCTTTGATCATCTATGATGATCTGACCAAGCAAGCGCAAGCGTATCGTCAGATTTCCTTGTTGCTACGTCGTCCACCAGGACGTGAAGCTTTCCCTGGGGATGTTTTCTACCTTCACTCTCGTTTGCTTGAGCGTGCCGCTCGTGTTAACGCGGACTATGTAGAAAATTCACCAACGGTGAAGTGAAAGGTAAGACCGGTTCTTTGACCGCGCTACCAATCATTGAAACACAGGCCGGTGACGTATCAGCATTCGTACCAACCAACGTAATCTCGATTACAGATGGACAAATCTTCCTAGAGACTGGTTTGTTCACACAAGGTATCCGTCCGGCGGTTAACGCGGGTCTATCGGTATCGCGTGTTGGTGGTTCTGCCCAAACAAAAGCGATCAAAAAGCTGGGTGGTGGTATTCGTCTTGATTTGGCTCAGTACCGTGAATTGGCGGCTTTCGCCCAGTTCGCTTCTGACCTGGATCCTGCAACAAAAGCTCAGTTGGAGCGTGGTAAGCGCGTCACCGAGTTGATGAAGCAGAAGCAGTATTCACCTTTGACTATCGCAGAAATGGCTGTTTCCCTATATGCGGCGAATGAAGGTTACTTGGATGACGTTGAAGTCGAAAAAGTACTGGACTTCGAAGCGGCCTTGCATGCCTATCTAAACTCTGAAAAAGCTGATTTGGCGGCTAAAATCAACGAAAAAGGCGACTGGAATGATGACATCATCACAGACGTTAAAGCGATGGTTGAAGCATTCAAAGCAAACGGCGTTTATTAAGAAGGGGTAGGCCATGGCAGGCGGTAGTAAAGAAATACGGGCGAAAATCGCTTCCGTAACAAATACCAAGAAAATCACCAAAGCCATGGAAATGGTGGCGGCTTCCAAAATGCGTAAGCGCAAGCACGCATGGAAGCCACACGCCCATATGTCGAAAAGTGAAGAGAGTCATCAATCACGTTCCGGTGCGCACCTGAGTATAAGCATCCTTATACCCAGGTTCGCGATCAGGTAAAGCGCGTGGCATTGATTATGGTCTCTTCCGACCGTGGACTATGTGGTGGTTTAAATTCAAACTTATTCCGCAAAGCATTGCCATTGCTTAAGAAGTGGCAGGAGCAAGGTGTGGAAGTTGAGCTTGCACTGGTCGGTAACAAGGCACAAACATTCTTTAAGAGCTACGGCGGGAATGTGGTGGCCACTGTTACTGATCTGGGCGATGCCCCACACATCGAAGATTTGGTCGGAACCATTAAAGTGGTTCTGGATCGTTTTGACGCCGGTGAAGTCGATGAAGTACATTTGGCTTCCAACGAATTCGTTAATACGATGACTCAATCTCCGACGATTAAACAGCTTGTTCCTTTGCAATCCGATGAAGAAGCAACAGAAGAGACGTATTGGGATTATATTTACGAACCCGATGCGAAAACAGCTCTGAACTTGTTGATGCGTCGTTATGTTGAAAGTACCGTTTTCGGTGCCGTCGTTGAAAACGCGGCCTGTGAACAGGGTGCTCGAATGATTGCAATGAAGAATGCGACTGATAATGCGGGTGAGATGATTAACGAGCTTAAGCTGTCTTACAACAAGGCTCGTCAAGCAGCAATCACAGCCGAACTTTCGGAAATTGTGGCTGGTTCATCAGCTGTTTAAGTTTGAAGTATTTCAATAAAAGGTTAAAGATTATGAGTGGAAAAATAGTACAAGTAATCGGCGCGGTAATCGACGTCGAGTTTAAAGGTGCTGATTTACCAAAGATCTATGACGCGTTAACTGTTGATGAACTAGGGCTAACTCTTGAAGTTCAACAGCAAGTTGGTGATGAAGTCGTGCGTGCCATCGCAATGGGTTCTTCCGACGGTCTGAAACGTGGCATGGCTGTTTCCAATACCGGTGAAGCGATTGCGGTTCCGGTTGGTAAACCAACACTGGGTCGTATCTTTGATGTTCTAGGGAACCCAATTGATAATGCGGGTCCTGTTGAGTCCGACGAGAAAATGACCATTCACCGCGCTGCACCAGCGTTTGAAGAGCTAGCGGCTTCTCAAGAGTTGTTGGAAACGGGTGTTAAAGTTATCGATTTGATCTGCCCATTCGCTAAGGGTGGTAAAGTTGGTCTGTTCGGTGGTGCCGGTGTTGGTAAAACCGTTAACATGATGGAATTGATCCGTAACATCGCCATCGAGCACTCCGGTTATTCCGTATTTGCGGGTGTGGGTGAGCGTACACGTGAAGGTAACGACTTCTATTATGAAATGGAAGAGTCCGGTGTATTGGACAAAGTTGCCTTGGTATACGGTCAGATGAATGAGCCACCAGGTAACCGTCTACGTGTTGCTCTGACTGGTTTGACCATGGCTGAGTACTTCCGTGACGAAGGTCGTGACATCCTGTTCTTCGTTGATAACATTTACCGTTATACCCTAGCCGGTACCGAAGTATCCGCCCTGTTGGGTCGTATGCCTTCTGCGGTAGGTTATCAGCCAACGTTGGCCCAAGAAATGGGTCAAATCCAGGAACGTATCACGTCCACTAAAACCGGTTCCATCACGTCTATCCAAGCGGTCTATGTACCGGCGGATGACTTGACTGACCCGGCACCAGCAACAACATTTGCTCACTTGGACGCAACGTTGTATTGAACCGTTCGATTGCCGAAACCGGTATCTATCCTGCGATCGATCCATTGGATTCGACTTCTCGTCAGCTGGATCCATTGGTTGTTGGTAACGAGCACTATGATACGGCTCGTGGCGTTCAAGAAACACTTCAGCGTTATAAAGAGTTGAAAGACATCATCGCTATCCTAGGGATGGATGAGCTGTCTGAAGAAGACCGTGCTCTGGTAGCACGTGCTCGTAAGATGCAACGCTTCTTCTCTCAACCTTATTTCGTCGCGAAAGTATTCACCGGTGAAGATGGACGTTATGTTTCATTGAAAGAAACCATCCGTGGTTTCAAAATGATTCTTTCCGGCGAACTTGACGATGTCCCAGAGCAAGCATTTATGTATGCTGGTGATATCGACGAAGTGCTTGAAAAAGCTAAAAAATATAAGGATTAATTGATTATGGCAGTCTCAATGCAAGTCGATATTGTAAGTGCAGAGGGCTCAATGTTCTCTGGTAAAGCGGATATGGTCTTTGCACAGGCTGCCGATGGTGAAGTCGGCATCCTGCCAAAACATACCCAGCTATTAACTCAGTTAAAGCCAGGGCAGGTTCGTGTCGTCAGTGGCGATGAAGAAGATTTCTTTTTCATCAACAGCGGTGTGCTAGAAGTGCAACCAAGTGTTGTTACCATTCTGGCCGATACCGCGATCCGCGCTGAAGACTTGGATCAAGCTGCAGCTGAAGAAGCGAAACGTCGTGCCGAAGATGCGATGGAGCAAGCGAAGTCTGATACAGACGTAGCACGTGCTCAAATCGAATTGGCGGAAGCCGTTGCGCAGATTCAGACGATTAGCAAGTTGCGTGATCGTTTGCACAAGACAGGATTGTCTTAAGTCAATTGTCCTTTTAGAAAAAGCACCTTCGGGTGCTTTTTTTTAGAATTGCAATCAAACAAATTCGATAGAATACGTTTAAGAGCAACCCTAACGGAAGGGTTTGATTGCGGTTTTATGAAGTTTCAGGAGTTTTCATGTCCCTAAAAGTGGTTATCTTGGCGGCCGGAAAAGGCACGCGGATGCGTTCGAATTTACCGAAAGTGCTGCAGCCATTGGCGCAAAAACCGCTTTTAGGGCACGTTGTCGCAACAGCTGACCGACTCGATTGCCAGGACATCGTGACGGTAATTGGTCACGGTGCCGAGTTGGTTGCGGAACGAATCCGGCATCCGAATATGACTTTTGCGATGCAGGAAGAACAACTGGTACCGGCCATGCCGTACAACAGGCGGTACCGCATTTTTCCGATGAAGACACGGTTCTGATACTCTATGGTGATGTGCCTTTGACCCGTGCCGAAACGCTTCAGGATTTACTGAGCTTGATTGATGACCAACATCCCTTGGCGCTGTTGACGATTAACCTGGACGATGCCACCGGCTATGGACGCATTGTGCGTGATCCGCATCATGCCGTGCAGGCGATTGTCGAGGAAAAGGATGCTTCCCCAGCGGAAAAACGATCCGGGAAGTGAATACCGGTATTTTGGCCGCGTCCGGAATCTATTTGAAGCAATGGCTGGCGCGTTTGTCGAATGACAATGCACAAGGCGAATATTATCTGACCGATATCATTGCCATGTGTGTGGCCGATGGCTTTGAAGTGCATACCACGCAACCGCAATCGGAAATTGAGGTATTGGGCGTGAATAACAAACTACAGTTACAATCTTTGGAACGACGTTATCAGCAGGCCTTAGCCGAGGATTTAATGGTGCAAGGTGTGACGCTAATTGATGCCAGCCGTATAGATGTTCGCGGTCAGTTGGATGTGGGGCAGGATGTGCAAATCGATGTGAATGTCGTGTTCGAAGGTCAAGTCACTTTGGGGAATAATGTGGTGATTGAGGCGAACTGTGTGATTAAGGATGCCGTGATTGCCGATAACTCCGTGATTCATGCTTTCAGTCATATCGAATCGGCACGCATCGGCCAAGCCTGTCAAATTGGGCCTTACGCGCGTTTACGCCCAGGAACCGAGTTAGCGGAAGGCGTGAAGATTGGCAACTTCGTTGAACCAAAAAAGCACAAATCGGGCAGGGCTCGAAGGTCAACCACCTTTCCTATGTCGGCGATACCGTTATGGGGCAGGACGTGAATATCGGTGCCGGCACGATTACCTGTAATTATGATGGCGTGAATAAGCATCAAACCGTCATTGGTGACCGGGTTTTCGTTGGGTCGGACACGCAGTTGGTGGCTCCGGTGACGGTGCATGACGGTGCGACCATTGGTGCCGGCTCCACCATTACCAAAGACGCGCCGGCGGAAACCCTGACCCTGTCGCGTTCCAAGCAAATCAGTTTTAAGGATTGGCAGCGTCCGGTTAAAAATAACCAGGCCTGGCCGATTCTTTCCGTTCACTATCCAAACCGTCGGGTGTCGATATGGTGTATTTAATGATCGAACCGCAACAAGCGGAAGCCTTTCAAAAACGTATGAATGAGCAAGGATGGTCGCTCTTCTTTCAAGACGGTGGCCAAAGCCAGTTCATCGGTTGGGCTTATATGATGAAATGGGAAAAGACCTTGGAGGATGAACGCCGGGCCGAAGTGACCTTGCATTATTCCGATAATCACGGTGAGCTGGAAGCCTACCTGGAAATGAACCCGCCTGCGAAGCCGTTGATGGATGCCTTGGTTGCCGAATTGTAGATGATGACTCGAGAAACGTTACAGGCATATCTGGATCTGACTCGGCTGAACCGGCCGGTGGGGATTTATTTGGTGCTGTGGCCGGCGTTGTGGGCGCTTTGGTTAGCGGCGGATGGCACGCCTCCCTGGTCGATTGTGCTGATTTTATTCTGGGCGCCGTCATTATGCGTTCGGCGGGTTGTGTCATCAATGACTATGCCGACCGCCATTTCGATGGCGACGTGTCACGGACTTGCTGTCGTCCGCTGGCGACCGGTGCCTTGACGGAAAACAGGCGCTGCGTTTTTTCGTTCTGTTGGTGTTGGTCGGCTTCGGTCTGGTGCTGATGCTGAATCCACTGACCATTGCGCTTTCGTTGGGGGCTTTGTTCCTAGCCGTTTTGTATCCGTTTATGAAGCGGCACACCTATTGGCCGCAGGCGTTTTTGGGTGCGGCTTTTGCCTGGGCGATTCCGATGGCGTTTGCGGCGGTTCAGAATGACGTGCCCTGCAGGCCTGGGTGATTTTCACATTAACCCTGATTTGGGCGCTGATTTACGATACCGCCTATGCCATTGCGGACTTGGAAGATGATTTGAAACTCGGTATCAAATCGACGGCGATTTTGTTCGGTGAAAAGGTCCAGTGGATAGTGGGCGCTTTTCAACTGATGATGCTGGCCGGTTTTGTGTGGTTGGGTCAATTGTTCGATTTGGGCTGGGCGTATGACTTGTCCGTTTTGGCCGCCGCTGGGTTGTTCGTCTATCATCAGTGGTTATTGCATTTCCAACAGCCCGAACAGGCGTTCCGGATGTTTTTAAACAATCACTGGGTGGCGTGGTGATTTTGGTCGGCATTGTTGCGGATAAAAGTGTGATACCCTGGCTAGGCACTCTTTAAATTATTGCAGAGTGAAATTATCCGGCATGTCGAGAATCGGCTCCAAATCCAACGACCAATCGGCTTTGGTCAACGCCTTGGACAAGACCTTGAGCAGAACCCCCATCAGTTCCGGGTTATAGCCCAGCTGGATGCCGGCCCCTTCGTCGGGTTCCAAGGCCAGTTGTGGTTCCGGCCCATCCAGATTGCGAAAGGTCATTTTCGCCAATAGAATAGGGGTGTCGCCCAAAGGGTGTTCCAGATTTTCTGGCTCTTCGTAGGGTTTTTCGAAGTCGCCTTCCAGCTGAGCTTTTTCTTGCCGCAGTTGGCGTTCCGCCGGGTGTTGGTGTTGAACAATGGTTTCGCCGGTTTGCGGGTGTTGGCCTTGCAGTGCCGGAATGAGTAATTTCAGATAACGTCGGGTAATCCAGGCTTGCATGCACTGTTGTTGCTGGGTATGCAGCTGGAACAGGATTCGATCTTCAATGGGCTGATATGTGGCTTGGATTTGTTTGATTTGATCCGACATGAGGCATTTTCGATTGCATAATAATAGAATCATTATACTGCTTTTGAGCGGGATTGCGTGGTGCATACCGCAAACAGTCTTTTCCGAGGATTCCGCCAATTCGGCATCCGATTCTTCCGCGGCCGAAGCCAAATCACAGACCGAGACCGCTGCATCCCCTTCGCCATCGCCTGCCCTCGACAATGCACCGCCTACATCGGAGGGACCGACTCAACCGCCACCGGAGAAAACCTATTTTTTTGAAGGCACGGAAAGCCCGTTATTGAACTTCACTTTCAAGTATCTGGACACCATGCACGATTGGCTCAGTCATAAGGTGGATGATTTCGGCGAACAGGCGGATGACTTTTTCGGAACCGACGACTCCTTTGACCGAACCAAAGGCAGTCGTTTGGACATTATGACGCCGGTCCGGTTTCATTCCGACGGCAGTATCGATACTCAAGTGAAATTTCGAACCAAAATCGCTCTACCAAGAACCAATCGGCGCTGGCATTTGATTGTCAGTTCGGCGGAAGATAATATCAAGGAGTTGTCATCCGGTGGGGCGGCTGGCACGGCCGGAACTGGCAATAATTCACCTTTGAATAATGCGTCGAGCGCCACTTCGCCTCAGCAGGATGATGGCACCAATGTCGGTTTACGTTATTGCGTTGGACATTGCCGGTTTTACCGCTACCTTTGTCGATGTGGGGCTGAATTTTCGTAATATTATTGAACCGGATCCGTATGCGCGGATCAAGTTGCATTACAAGTGGCAGCTCAGCCTAAATGGTACAGTCGGATGTATCAGGATTTGTATTGGGAAAGCTATAAAGGTGTGGGGCTGAATTCCCGCCAGGTGTTCGACCGCCAAATCAATAACCAGTTTTTATTCCGTTCGCAAACCGAAGCGGACTGGAAAGATAAAGATCAAAACTATTCGTTGTCGCAGAATTTCATTTTTGTCGATCAGGTCAATGTGCATCGTGGCTTAGCTATTACCTTGGCTGGAACTGGAACTGGACACCGGATGCGCCAGGGTTCAATTTAAGTTCCTATTCGGTCGGGGTGAATTGGCGGGAGCGAATTTATAAGGACTGGATGTTCTTTGAAATCGATCCGGAAATCAGTTTTTCCGACGGCACGGACTTCAATAAAGCCGACGCCAGCATTCGCTTTATGCTGGAAGCGCAGTTCTATGACCATAAGTGAGCAGATATAAAAAAGGCCTGCAAAGCAGGCCAAAGCACTTTAGACAAGCAACGAAACTTAGAAAACAGCGGTTAGCTGCACGGAGATACGATTATCGATGGAATCCAGAATGTCATTGACGGTATCGTTAGAGTTCGGCGCGTCAACGCTGCGGATTTCGTAGTTGGCTTTCAGGGAGGTCTTCTTATTGAAGAAGTATTGTGCGCCCAGCGTCGTGGTTTCGAATACACGCTCGGCATTGGCACCGCCCGTACCGTTTTTATCGGTGGCACTGTTCAGTTTGTCATAACGCACATCCAGTTCCACGGTTGAAATCGGACGATACCCCAGACTGACGTAATAACCGTCGGCTTTCTGATCCGGTAAGACACTGAAGGTACCGCCGTCGCTTGGCGTTCTCGCGCCAGACGTTCCGCCGTAAATCATCCCGTCGGCCATGATGTACTCGGCCGCCATTCGATATGTTCGCCGTTAAAGAAGGTGGTCCCCACACCGCTACGGGTACGGTCTTGACTAGCTTCCGTCGGGTTCGGGCCCGGGTTTGAGGTTGGGTCACCTTCATAGTAGCTCCGTTTCCCGTTTTGGGTCCAGGCATACAGCTTGAAGCCTTGGCGGCGCGGTCCTTTAGAGTCGCCAAAACCTTTTCGGTGGAGGCGTACAGGTAGGTGTCCATATCCCATTGTTGTTGGTGACGGCTAAGCCGCTGCCGTTGCCGATCATAACCGCATAACTGGTGTCCCAGCCGCCGAGATTAAAGGTGTCGAATACCTGCACCCCGGTATCCCGGAAAGCGCCGACCGGGCCATCCCGCTCGGTATTTCCGCTTTCATATTCAAAGTCTCTTTCCAACAGCAAGCGATCGGTGGCATTCGAGAAGTTGATGTAATTGGCGACGAAAGCGGCTTGCAGACCTTCTTCCGAACCGGGTGTTTTAAATAAACCGGCGCGTACGCGTGCACCCGGAATGTAATTTAAGGTGACACTGGCGTCGGTCAGTTGACCTTGGGATGCGCCTTTGCCTGTGGTGATACCGTTGTTCCCGAATTCCGCCAGCAGGAAATAGTTCACTTTTTATCCAACGGAAGGTTGTTGCCGCGTACCCCGATACGGGCACGCTTGACATTGAATCCGCTGGCGCTGTCCAATTGAGGGGCCATTTGGTTAAAGGCCGCCGGTTTGCCTTTACCTGGACCCGCTTTCAGTTTGGTGTCATCGGTGTGCTGATAGTCCAGTTGCACAAAGCCCCAAAGCTTGGCTCTTGGCGCTTGGTCAGCGGGTTCGGTGCCTTGCAGCATCAACCAGTTGGTGGCGTGCGCCGGAGTGGTGGTGCAAGCCGCGATGATGGCGGCCGGTAACAGTTTGGTTAAAAATTGTTTTTTCATAAGCCTCTTCTCTAGTGTTTTCTATTGTTTTTAGGGTCTATTCAATTTATTTAAGGGTTAGGTGATTCAAGGTCTCAGGTAAACGAACCCTTCTTCTTGCAGGTGTGCCAGTTCGGCCACGCCGCTGGGCACGATGTCCTTCTGGTCAACGTCGTAAAGATCACGTTTGTAATCGACGTTACGGCCTTTCAGGGTGTTGGCGCAGACATCAAACACCACGCCTTGCATGCGCAGACTGTCCGACCTCTGTTGCATCTCCGTGGTGGCATTGGCGGCCTTGAATTTCGGCACGTTTTTCAGGGCGTCCTCTTTCAGCAGTAAAGACAGGCCGTTGCCGTGCAGCACGACTTTGATGTCCAGATTATCCGCGCCGACCGCATTGATGTGGTTCTGGATGTTACGTAAGGTGCTGGACTGCTTTTTGGCATCGTCATAATTGATGTGATAAACCACTTTTTGATGGCCATAGCCTTCGGAGGCTTGCGCTGAAGACAGCAGCACCCAGCCGGACAGCAAGGTCAGGACAAACAGTTTGGTAACGTTAAACATGATGGTCTCCTCGGACTCTTAGAGTCGTTTGATTAAGGCTTCAGTATTTGATAACCGGCGGCATTCAACTGCAGGATACGCGCCGCACCGGCTGGTACCACGGTCACGCCTTCGGTCAGTGCGGGTTTGCTTCCCAGTACTTTGGTAAAGTGTTTCAAAGTGTTGGCACAGCCGCTGAAACGCACGCCGGCGTTCATGAGCGCCTTAATGCGCGGCGTATTGACGTTGCCTTCCAGCATCAAACGCAAGCCTGGGCCGAAGGCGACGATTTCCAGATCCAAATCGCCGGCATCGTAGTGCTTCATCAGATTGTTGGCCACATTCAGCACCAAAGTCTGCTTGAATGGATCCGGGTCACTGATTTGCAGGACGACTTTGTGGGTGGCAAAAGTATCCGGCAATGGCGGTTCCTGTGCCGCCGCCATAATGTTGGCTGAGAACAACAAAGTGGCGAGCCAACTATCGATGTACAGCTACGTACGTCTGAGCATCGATCGATGTACCAGCTACGTACGTCTGAGCATCGATCGATGTACACTACGTACGTCTGAGCATCGATCGATGTACAGCTACGTACGTCTGAGCATCGATCGATGTACAGCTACGTACGCTGCATCATCGATGTACACACTACGTCTGAGCATCATCGATGTACACACTACGTCTGAGGCACGACATAGCTGCGCTACATTCTGAGGTTACAGTACCGTAATTGGAGACGA
>LZQQ01000045.1_pt1 | contig 19740 bp, 31 predicted proteins | sample 768581 | NCBI WGS metagenome assembly LZQQ01 (sample SAMN05207185, study PRJNA324510) | oil field metagenome | isolation source: sample BH-FW-20 from oil reservoir | place: India: Bombay High | collected 2015-11-25 | reverse complement strand
AGAAGGCCTATAACCTGGTGCGCGAGCGCCGCGGCTTCCGCTAAGGGCCGCCGTCCAGCCAGCCGCGCACCCGACGATAGAGCCGCTCCGGGTCGCGGCCGCCGACGCAGGCTGATCTGCCGGTAATCGCTGCGATCCTCGCGCCGGGCGGCATCCCGGCGTTCTCGAGCGGCTGCATCGGTGCGCTCGGAGCGCTGGTACAGGTCGAGCACCGGTCCTTCCTGCGCGGCCGCCAGCCCGGCCAGCTTCGGCTCGACGGCGGCCGGCTGGCGGGCTTCGATCAGCGCCAGTCTTTCCACTTCCGGCGGCTGGCGCTCGGCGAGGTAGCGGGCCGCCCAGTAGGCACCGCTGCCATGGCCAAGCAGCACCACGGTCGCGGCCTGTTGTTCGGCGGCGAAGGCCAGGGCGGCATCGAGGCGTGCGGCGATGCGTTCGGCCGGGGAAGTCTCGGGCGCGTCGTCCCGTCCTGGATCGTTCGGTGATTGCTCAGCAGGCGGGGCGGGTTCGCTGTCCGGGGCCTCCTCGTCCGCGGGCTTATGATTCGCATCGGGCGATGGGCCCTCCGGCTCCGCCGGACGCGCTCGCGTGGCGGGATCGGACGCAGGATCGGGCAGCGTCAGGCTCAAGGTGTGCCAGCCGTCGTCCGGCAGGCGCTTGCGCAAGGGGCCGATCACTTCCGGCCAGTCGGCCGATTCGCCGGTGCCCGGGACCAGCACGATCACGCCCCTTGCGGTGGGGCGTTGGCCGGTTTCCACAGCGCCAGGAACTGCTCGCCGGCTCCGTTCGCCGGAGAGGCCTCGAGCTGCCGTGCCTGTTCCGGATAGCCGACGCCAGGGTCGAGGCCTCGAGCGTGCTGCGCTCGGGCAGCGGCGCCCGCTCGACTGCCGGCTGCGCGGGCGTCGCTTCGGGGCGGGCTCCTCGGCGCGAACGCTCATCGCCAGCAGGGCAAGCGGCAGCAGGAGCCAGGTACGGGCGGCCATGTCGTGTCCTCGTGGTTGCGTCGGTCGGTTTCGGCGTGCCATCCGCGGGACCGGCTCGGATACACTACGCGCCTGGTTATCTGCCGAGGTGCCTCATGCAGCCGTTCGCCATCGCCCCGTCCATCCTCTCCGCCGACTTCGCCCGCCTGGGCGAGGAAGTCGACCGCGTGCTCGCGGCCGGGGCCGACATCGTCCATTTCGATGTCATGGACAACCACTATGTCCCCAACCTGACGATCGGCCCCATGGTCTGCTCGGCACTGCGCAAGTACGGCATCCAGGCGCCGATCGACGTGCACCTGATGGTCAAGCCGGTGGATCGCATCATCGGCGATTTCCTCGAGGCCGGCGCAAGCTACATCACCTTCCACCCGGAAGCCAGCGAGCACATCGACCGCTCGCTGCAGCTGATCCGCGACGGCGGCGCCAAGGCCGGCCTGGTGTTCAATCCGGCGACCCCGCTGGAGGTGCTTCGCTACGTCATGGACAAGGTCGACATGGTCCTGCTGATGAGCGTCAACCCCGGTTTCGGCGGGCAGAAGTTCATCCCCGGCACGCTGCAGAAGCTGCGCGAGGCGCGTGCGCTGATCGACGCCAGCGGGCGCGGCATCCGCCTGGAGGTCGACGGCGGCGTCAACGTCGGCAACATCCGCGAGATCGCCGCAGCCGGTGCTGACACCTTCGTTGCTGGCTCGGCGATCTTCAATGCGCCGGACTACCGCGAAGTGATCGACGCCATGCGCGCCGAGCTGGCGCGGGCCGGCGAATGACCGCGCTCGAGCGGCTGTTCGGCGGTCGCCTGCCGGCGCTGGTGATGTTCGACCTGGACGGCACCCTGCTCGATTCGGTGCCGGACCTCGCCGCTGCGGTCGATGCCATGCTGCTGCAGCTGGGGCGCGCTCCGGCCGGGGTCGCCCGGGTGCGCAACTGGGTGGGCAACGGCGCGCCGGTCCTGGTCAGGCGCGCGCTCGCCGGTGACATCGATCACTCCGGCGTGGACGATCAGGAAGCCGAGCGGGCGCTCGGCCTGTTCCTCGAGGCCTACTCCGGCGGGCACGCGCTGACGCAGGTCTATCCGGGCGTGCCCGAGACGCTCGACTGGCTGCGCGCGCGGGGCATCCCGCTGGCGGTAGTCACCAACAAGCCCGAGCGCTTCGTCGCCCCGCTGCTTCAGGAGAAGGGGCTCGGCGGACGCTTCGAGTGGATCGTCGGCGCGACACCCTGCCGCAGCAGAAGCCGGCCCCCGACGGCCTGCAGCACGTGATGGCGGCGGCCGGGGTCGCCCCCGGGGATGCGCTGTTCGTCGGCGACTCGCGCAACGACGTGCGCGCCGCGCGGGCCGCCGACGTCCGCTGCATCGCCCTGCGCTACGGCTACAACCATGGCCGGCCGATCGAGGAAGAAGAGCCGGACCTGGTGCTCGACGACCTGCGCCAGCTCGTCGGCGGTTGATTCAGCCGGGCTGCTGCGCTAGTGTGGCCCGACGCCATTTTTACCCGCCCTGCGAGATCAGACACGTGGTGGACTTCTGCAAGCATCGGTACTCCAGCGCCTGGATGAAGGTCATCAAGGCCCTGGCGCGTTGGCGCTGGCGCGCCTGAACAGTACTGGCCGGCCCGGTCCGGCGCGCTTGCACCATCGTCCCCTTTGTTAGCCACGAGGCTGATCATGACCCGCGAAGAATTCCTGCGGCTGGCCGATCAGGGCCACAACCGCATTCCCCTGTCCTTCGAGACCCTGGCGGATTTCGACACCCCGCTGTCGTTGTACCTGAAGCTCGCCGACGCGCCCAACTCCTACCTGCTGGAATCCGTGCAGGGCGGGGAGAAGTGGGGGCGCTACTCGATCATCGGCCTGCCGTGTCGCACCGTGCTGCGCGTCCACGGGCACCAGGTGACCGTCACGGTCGACGACGAAGTCACCGAGCGCTGCGAGGTCGAGGACCCGCTGGCCTTCGTCGAGGCCTTCAAGGCGCGCTACCGCGTCGCCCCGGTCGACGGGCTGCCGCGCTTCAACGGCGGCCTGGTGGGCTACTTCGGCTACGACAGCGTGCGCTACGTGGAACGCAAACTGGCACGCTGCCCCAATCCCGATCCGCTCGGCACCCCTGACATCCTGCTGATGGTGTCGGATGCCGTGGTGGTGTTCGACAACCTGGCCGGCAAGCTGCATTGCATCGTTCTTGTCGATCCGGCGGACGACCAGGCTTTCGAGCGCGGGCATGAACGCCTGAAGGCGCTGCGCGAACGCCTGCGCCAGCCCATCGCGCCGCGCCTCGGGCTGGACTTCGAGGCCTCCGGCGGCGAGGAGCCGCCTTCGAGTCGAGCTTCACCCGTGAGGACTACGAGCGGGCCGTCGGCCGCATCAAGGACTACATCCTCGCCGGCGACTGCATGCAGGTGGTGATCTCCCAGCGCATGTCGATCCCGTTCGGCGCGGCGCCGATCGACCTCTATCGGGCACTGCGCTGCTTCAACCCGACGCCCTACATGTACTTCTTCAATTTCGGCGACTTCCACGTGGTCGGTTCCTCGCCCGAGGTGCTGGTGCGGGTGGAGGACGGGCTGGTCAGCGTGCGACCGATCGCCGGTACCCGTCCGCGCGGTGCCAGCGAGGCGGCCGACCTGGCGCTCGAGCAGGACCTGCTGGGCGACGCCAAGGAGGTCGCGGAACACCTGATGCTCATCGACCTCGGCCGCAACGACGTCGGCCGGGTGTCGCAGACCGGCAGCGTCAAGGTCACCGAGAAGATGGTGATCGAGCGCTATTCCAATGTCATGCACATCGTCTCCAACGTCATCGGCCGGCTGAAAACCCCGCTGACGGCGATGGACGCGCTGCGCGCGATCCTGCCGGCCGGGACCCTCTCCGGCGCGCCCAAGGTTCGGGCAATGGAAATCATCGACGAACTCGAGCCGGTCAAGCGCGGCGTGTACGGCGGCGCGGTCGGCTACCTCGCCTGGAACGGCAACATGGATACCGCGATCGCCATCCGCACCGCGGTGATCAAGGACGGCCGGCTGCACGTGCAGGCTGGCGCCGGCATCGTCGCCGACTCCCAGCCGGCCCTCGAATGGGAGGAGACCCTCAACAAGCGCCGCGCGATGTTCCGTGCGGTGAGCCTTGCCGAACAACCCGCCGAGTGAAGGAGCCCCGTCATGTTGCTGATGCTCGATAACTACGATTCCTTCACCTACAACGTCGTCCAGTACCTCGGCGAGCTCGGTGCCGAGGTCAAGGTGGTGCGCAACGACGAAATGAGCATTGCCGAGATCGAGCGCTGGTGCCCGAGCGCATCGTCATCTCGCCTGGCCCCTGCACGCCGAACGAGGCCGGGGTGTCGCTGGAGCTGATCCGCCACTTCGCCGGCCGGCTGCCGATCCTCGGCGTGTGCCTGGGCCACCAGAGCATCGGCCAGGCCTTCGGCGGCGAGGTGGTGCGCGCGCGGCAGGTGATGCACGGCAAGACCAGCCCGGTTTTCCACGAAGGCCTGGGCGTGTTCGCCGGGCTGCCGAACCCGGTCACGGTCACCCGCTACCACTCGCTGGTGGTCCGGCACGAGACCCTGCCGGACTGCCTTGAGGTCACCGCCTGGACGCAGTACGAGGATGGCCGCCTCGACGAGATCATGGGCCTGCGCCATCGGGAGTTGAACATCGAGGGCGTGCAGTTCCATCCCGAGTCGATCCTGACCGAAGCCGGCCACGAACTGTTCGCCAATTTTCTGAAACTCGAGAAAGGCACCCGCTGATGGACATCAAGGAAGCCCTGGGGCGGATCGTCGGTCAGCTCGACCTGACGACCGAGGAAATGAAGTCGGTCATGCGCCAGATCATGACCGGCGGTTGCACGGATGCGCAGATCGGCGCCTTTCTGATGGGCATGCGCATGAAGAGCGAGACCATCGACGAGATCGTCGGTGCCGCCGAGGTGATGCGCGAGCTGGCGACCCGGTGGCGATCGACGCCGACCATCTGGTCGACACCTGCGGTACCGGCGGCGACGGCATGAACGTGTTCAATGTCTCCACCGCGGCGGCCTTCGTTGTGGCGGCGGCCGGTGGTCGGGTGGCCAAGCACGGCAATCGCGCGGTGTCGGGCAAGAGCGGCAGTGCCGACCTGCTCGAGGCCGCCGGGGTCTACCTCGACCTTTCGGCCGCGCAGGTGGCGCGCTGCGTGGAAACGGTCGGGGTCGGCTTCATGTTCGCCCCCGCGCATCATGCGCGATGAAGCACGCCATCGGTCCGCGCCGCGAACTGGGCATGCGTACCCTGTTCAACATGCTCGGCCCGATGACCAATCCGGCCGGCGTCCGTCACCAGGTCATCGGCGTCTTCAGCCAGGCGCTGTGCCGGCCGATGGCCGAGGTGCTGGCGCGCCTGGGCAGCGATCACGTGCTGGTGGTGCATGCCCAGGACGGGCTGGACGAGATCAGCCTGGCGGCGCCGACCCACGTGCCGAGCTCCGCAATGGCAAGGTCGAGGAATACCGCGTGCAGCCGGAGGACTTCGGGCTGGACGAGATCAGCCTGGCGGCGCCGACCCACGTGCCGAGCTCCGCAATGGCAAGGTCGAGGAATACCGCGTGCAGCCGGAGGACTTCGGGATCAAGAGCCAGAGCCTGATCGGCCTTACCGTGGAGCATCCGCAGGCGTCGCTGGAGCTCGTGCTCGATGCGCTGGGCAGGCGCCGCAGCGAGGCGGGACAGAAGGCCGCCGACATGGTCGCGCTCAATGCCGGCGCTGCGCTCTACGCCGCCGACTGTGCCGACAGCTTCGGCCAGGGCGTGGCCATGGCGCAGGATGCGCTGCATTCCGGGCTGGCCGGCGAAAAGCTGCGCGAACTCGTCGATTTCACTGCAGTGTTCCGTGAGGAAGCGAACCCATGAGCGTGCCGACCGTGCTCGAGAAGATCATCGCCCGTAAGTTCGAAGAGGTGGCCGAACGCCGTGCCCGTCTCGGGCTCGATGAACTGCAGCGGATGGCTGCTGCCGTCGGCCCGGTGCGCGGCTTCGCCGATGCGTTGCGCGAACGCGTGCAGCGCAAGGAACCGGCGGTGATCGCCGAGGTGAAGAAGGCCTCGCCGAGCAAGGGCGTGCTGCGTGAGCACTTCGTGCCCGCGGAGATCGCCAGGAGCTACGAGGCCGGCGGCGCCGCCTGCCTGTCGGTGCTCACCGACGTCGACTTCTTCCAGGGCGCCGACGCCTATCTGCAGCAGGCGCGCAGTGCCTGCCAGCTGCCGGTGATCCGCAAGGATTTCATGGTCGCCCCCTATCAGGTGGTCGAGGCGCGGGCGCTCGGTGCGGACTGCATCCTGCTGATCGTCTCGGCGCTGGATGACGGCCGCCTGGTCGAGCTCGCCCAGGTCGCACGCGAGCAGGGCCTCGACGTGCTGGTCGAGGTGCACGATGGCGCCGAGCTCGAGCGTGCGCTGGAGCGTCTCGATACGCCGCTGATCGGCATCAACAACCGCAACCTGCATACCTTCGAGGTGAGCCTCGAGACCACCCTGGACCTGCTGCCGCGCATTCCGGGCGACCGCCTGGTGGTCACCGAGAGCGGCATTCTCGCGCGCGCGACGTGGAACTGATGGAGATCAACGAGGTGCGAGCCTTCCTCGTCGGCGAGGCCTTCATGCGGGCCGAGATCCGGGGCTGGAGCTGCAACGCCTGTTCTTTCCCGAGCGTGCGCGCGCCCACCCCCATCCGGTAGCCGATCCGGAGTAGACGAGGCAGAAACTAGAAAGCCGGCTTGCGCCGGCCCTCTAGTTTCTGCGTGCGTGTGGCTCAGCGCGTGCCGAACACCACCATGGTCTTGCCCTTCACGTGCACCAGTCCCTGTTCTTCCAGGCTCTTGAGCACACGGCCCACCATCTCGCGCGAGCAGCCGACGATGCGTCCGATCTCCTGGCGGGTGATCTTGATTTGCATGCCGTCCGGATGCGTCATGGCGTCGGGCTGCTTGCACAGTTCGAGCAGAGTCCGGGCCACGCGGCCGGTGACGTCGAGGAAGGCCAGGTCGCCGACCTTGCGCGTGGTGTTGCGCAGGCGCTCGGCCATCTGGCTGCCCAGTGCGTAGAGGATGTCGGGGTCCTGCTGCGTCAGTTCGCGGAACTTGGCATAGCTGATTTCCGCGACTTCGCATTCGGTCTTCGCCCGCACCCAGGCGCTGCGCTCTTTCTCGCTGCCCTCCTGCTCGAACAGGCCCATCTCGCCGAAGAAATCGCCCGAATTGAGATAGGCGATGATCATCTCGCGGCCGTCATCGTCTTCGATCAGGATGGTCACTGACCCCTTGATGATGAAGAACAGCGATTCGCAACGATCACCGGCATAGATGATGGTGCTTTTCGCTGTATAGCGACGGCGATGGCAGTGCGCTAATAGTTTGTCGATATGTTTGATTTTAGGCGTGAGTGTGATTGCTACCATGCATTCGATCCTGAGCAGGAAAAACTCGTGGAGAGACCGTTCTCGATTACTCTGCCGGGTACGTCATTAAATCGACGCCAGCTTAGCAGACAGTGTTTCAGGGGCAACGAAAAAAATCAGAGGTTCCACGGAACTTCGGCCGAAGTCGACGCCCCATGCGACGGGCGGCAGCATGTTAAGCTCCGCGTCCTTTTCCAGCAGCGGGATGTGAACGATGAAAGCACGAATCCAGTGGGCCGGCGAAGCGTTGTTCGTGGCCGAGTCCGGCAGCGGTCATGCGGTGGTGCTCGACGGTCCGCCGGAGCATGGCGGACGCAACCTCGGCGCGCGGCCCATGGAAATGGTGCTGATGGGCCTGGGCGGCTGCAGCAACTTCGACGTGGTGAACATCCTCAAGAAGCCCGTCAGCCGATCGAGAGCTGCGAGGCCTTTCTCGAGGCCGAGCGGGCCGAAGAGGAGCCCAAGGTGTTCACGCGCATTCACCTGCACTTCGTGGTCAAGGGGCGGGGCCTGAAGGAAGCGCAGGTCAAGCGCGCGGTCGACCTGTCGGCGGAAAAGTACTGCTCGGCTTCGATCATGCTCGGCAGGGCGGGTGTCGAGATCACCCATGACTACGAGATCATCGAACTCGGCTGAGTCCCGGTACGAGGCTGCCCGCCCTCATCGGGCCGGCCTCGGCGCTGGCATTGACGAAGCTGGATCTGCATAATTGCGCCCCCCTCGACGGGGCCAATCCACGAACAGCCAGAATCGCAGACGCGAAGAGGTGGTTAACGTCCTACGCAGGTATCCGGGATACCTGACGGGCATGCTCAACCCAGCGGCAGAGCCGCACTGAGAGAGTTCCCAATGGTGAAAAGCAAACTCAAGCTCCACGGGTTCAACAACCTGACCAAGACCTTGAGCTTCAACATCTACGACATCTGCTATGCCGAAACGCCGGAAGATCAGCAGGCCTACGTCGAATACATCGACGAAGAGTACGATGCCGAGCGTCTGACGCAGATCTTGACCGATGTCGTCGACATCATCGGGGCCAACATCCTGAACATCGCGCGTCAGGACTACGAGCCGCAGGGCGCGAGCGTGACCATTCTCATCTCGGAGCAGCCGGTCACGCCAACCGACAGCCAGATCGAGGAGTCGCCCGGCCCGTTGCCGGAGACCATCCTGGCACACCTCGACAAGAGCCACATCACTGTCCACACCTATCCCGAGATCCATCCGGTGGACGGGATCGCCACCTTCCGGGTGGACATCGACGTTTCCACCTGCGGCGTGATCTCTCCGCTGAAGGCGCTGAACTACCTGATTCACCAGTTCGACTCGGACATCGTCACCGTGGACTACCGGGTGCGCGGTTTCACCCGTGACGTCGAGGGCAAGAAGCACTTCATCGACCACGAAATCAACTCGATCCAGAACTACCTGTCCGACGACACGCGGGCGGCCTATCAGATGACGGACGTCAACGTGTATCAGGAGAATCTGTTCCACACGAAGATGCTGCTGAAGAATTTCGAACTGGAGAACTACCTGTTCGGCGATGCGACCCGCAACCTGTCGGCCGAGCAGCGCCAACAGGTCGAAACGCGACTGCGGCACGAGATGCTGGAGATCTTCTACGCGCGGAACATGCCGGGTTAAAGGCGAAAGCCGATAGGAGCGCTGAAGGCTGGAAGGCTGGACGGGAGAAACTTCGAGCTGCAGGAAAGAGCTTGGCTGAGAGAGATCTGGCAAAAAGCTTGATCCCCATTAGCGCAGGGGCAAACCTGTCCAGCCGTCCAGCCGTCCAGCCGTCCAGCCGTCCAGCCGTCCAGCCGTCCAGCCGTCCAGCCGTCCAGCCTTATATCCGGTAGGCCGCCTTGATCATCACCTTCGATACCAGCGTCATGCCGAACTTCACCGGCGCGGGGAAACGGATTCCGCCGGCCGCCAGCGCACTGGTCGCGTGCTGCGCCTCGTCCTCGCGCATGGTCTGCAGGATGGCGCGCGATTTTTCGTCCTGTGCGGGCAACTGCGTGAGGTGATCGTCCAGGTGCTTGCACACCTGGTCCTCGGTAGCGGCGACGAAGCGAGCTGATGCGGTCGCTGATCAGCCCAGCGGTCGCGCCGATTCCGAACGACAGACCATAGAACAGTGGGTTGAGCACGCTGGTGTGACTGCCGAGCTGGCGCAGGCGCTGATCGCACCAGGCCAGGTGGTCGATCTCTTCGTCGGCGGCTTTCTCCATGGCCTTGCGCACTCGCGGCAGGCGGGCCGTGAGGGCCTGGCCCTGGTAGAGCGCCTGGGCGCAGACTTCGCCGGTATGGTTGATGCGCATCAGCCGGCGACATGGCGCGTTTCGCTTTCGGACAGTTCGGCCTCTTCCTTGACGATCGCGGGGGAGGGGCGACCGGGCTGGCCGCTGAACGGCAGCAGGGTGCGGGCCGCGGCATCGAACTGCATGAGCAGGCGATCGGTGGGTGAGTAATGGCGTTCGTTCGGCATCGGAATCCTCTCGGTGGCGGCCAGTGTAACCGGCCTGTCTCGGGCGGGGCTGATCGAAGTCAACTCAGCCCGGCGGCCAGTGCATCTGGCGCTGACCGAGCACGTGCATGTGAATGTGGTAGACCGTCTGGCCGCCGAGGTCGTTGCAGTTCATGACCACGCGGAAGCCCTCCTGGCAGCCCTGCTCTTCGGCCAGGCGCTGGGCGTGAAGAGGATGTGTCCGGCGAGCTGCTTGTCGTCCTCTTCACGCAGGTCGTGCAGGGTGGCGATGTGTTTTTTCGGAATCACCAGAAAATGCACCGGCGCTTGCGGGGCTATGTCATGGAAGGCGACGACCTGGTCGTCTTCGTAGAGCTTGTTGGCGGGGATCTCTCCGCCGACGATCTTGCAGAACAGACAGTCCATGGCGTTTCTCCGGTGGAATACGGCTCTCAGTGTAACAAGCGCCGCCCCCGGTGGTGTGGAGACGCCCGGTCGATGGCGTGTTCGCGCTAGCCGACGCCGGGCAGCGACGGGGGCGACAGGACCGTGCTCACGCCGAGGATCGCTCCGAGGATCAGGCCCAGCACGGCGAGCGCCTTGACCGCCCGGGTGTTCGGTGGCGGCGGCGGGCCGAAGCGGTTGGCTTCCTTGTTGCCGGGAAGGGCCAGCATGACAAGGGCGAACAGGGTGCCGAGGACGGGAATCAGGTTGACCAGCAGCAGCCAGCCGGTCCAGCCGATGTCGTGCAGGCGCTGCGCGCCGATCTGCACGCTGACCACCGCCATGGCGATGCCGATCACCACCATCAGGAAAATGCCCAGGGTACTGGACAGGAACATCAGCAGGGCGGCTAGCAGGAAGAGCCCGCTCGCCGCGGCCAGCAGCACTCCTGACCAGGCCAGATAGCGCAGGCGGCCAATTCGGCCGGCAACGCTGAATACCTTGAGCGTGGAGTACTCGTCGGGGTTGCCGGCGACCTGGGAGAGCGGCGGCGCATAAGGCGATCCCGCGTCGGCCTTGCGCTCGGGAAGGGCTGCCAGTTCGGCCTGGCGCGCGAGGTATTTCTCGATGATGATGCCGCAACTCGAGCACTCGGCGGTGCGTGGCTGCCGATGTCCGCATTTCGGGCAGACCATGTTCGCCGGTTGCGTTTCCGATGCGGCGGCGCTTTCCTCGACGATCGGCTCGAGGCTCAGGCTGGCGCTGAGGTCGGGTTCCTTGCGTGCCGCGGCTCCGGCCTGACGCAGTGCCTGAAGGTAGCGCTCGGCCTGCTCTTCCGGCAGGGCGCGCTTGAGCGCCACGGGGCCGCGCCCGAACAGGTTGTCGATCTGCCGGCGGTCGGTCTTGAACAGCCGGGCCAGATTGTCCTTGACCGTGTCCAGCGGCATTTCCGGCATCAGCTCGCCGTCGAACATGATCTTGTAGTGCGCGTGAGTCATCAGGACGTCCCTGTCGCTGTCTGGGGTGGACGAAGCCTAGGAGGCTTTTGCCTTTCCGACAAGCGGTTTGCGGCGGGGCCGGTCGCCGCTTGCGGCCTCAACCCCAGGGGCGTGGCGGAGCCGGCAGCCGGGCGAACGCCGCCCGGTATTCCTCGTCGAGCCGCGTGATGAGCGCATCGACCCCGACGATATCCTCGATGCCGCCTACGCCTTGCCCAGCCGACCACACGGTCTTCCAGGCCTTGGCCTCGTCGCTCACCGGTTTGAGCTTTTCGCCGTAGTCCATCTGGCCCTTGCCCTGCAGGCGCCCCTCGTCGAAGCCGGCCTGCTCCAGGCTCTGGCGCAGGAAGCTGGCGGGCACGCCGGACACGGCGGCCGTGTGGACGATGTCGGCCGCACGCGCGCCCAGCAGCATGGCCTTGTATTCCTCGCTGGCGGCGCTCTCCCGCGTGGCGATGAAGCGCGTGCCCATGTAGCCCAGGTCCGCACCGAGGATCTGCGCCGCCAGCAACTCGTGGCCATGGTTCAGGCAGCCGGACAGTAGCAGCGTCTTGTCGAAGAACTGCCTGATTTCGGCGAGCAGGGCGAAGGGGCTCAGCGTGCCGGCGTGCCCGCCGGCCCCTGCGGCGACCGCAATCAGCCCGTCGACCCCGGCTTCGGCGGCCTTTTCCGCGTGGCGCCGGGTGGTGACGTCATGAAAGACCAGGCCGCCATAGCCGTGCACCCTGTCGACCACCTCCTTCACCGCGCGAGGCTGGTGATGACGATGGGCACGCGCTTTCCCACGCAGATCGCCAGGTCGGCCTCAAGGCGCGGGTTGCTGTGGTGAACGATCAGGTTGACCGCGAACGGGGCGGCCTGCCCGTCGCCGGAGAGGCTGGCGTCGATCTCGTCCAGCCAGTCGCTGAAGCCGCTGCTGGTGCGCTGGTTCAGCGCGGGAAAGCTGCCGACGATGCCGTTCCTGCAGCAGCCCACGACCAGCGCGGGATTGGAAACGAGGAACATCGGCGCGGCGACCAGTGGCAGACGAAGGCGGTGTTCCAGCAGGGAGGGAAGGGCCATGAGGATTTTTCCTGTGCGGGTCGTCTAGAAGGGCTTGAGTACCACCAGCAGCACGATAGCCAGCAGCAGCAACACCGGGATTTCGTTGAACCAGCGGTAGAAGACATGGGTGCGGCGATTCTCGCCACGGGCGAAGCGCCGGAGCTGGGCACCGCACATGTGGTGGTAGCCGATCAGCACGGCGACGAGCGTGAGCTTGGCGTGCAGCCAGCCGCCGCTCAGCCAGCCGGATTGAGCCAGAGCATCCACAGGCCCAGCAGCAGGGTGGCGATCATCGAAGGCAGCATGATGCCCCGATAGAGCTTGCGCTCCATGACCGCGAAGCGCTCGCGGCTGACCGAGTCTTCGGCCATCGCGTGGTAGACGAACAGGCGGGGCAGGTAGAACAGGCCGGCGAACCAGCAGACGACGGCGACGATGTGCAGCGCTTTGACGGAGAGATAGAGCATGGAGGCGTCCTGAATGGCTTGCGCCTGATGATAGTGTTCACGGTAGGAGGCGTCACCGGTTGGCCGCCGGGGCGATGCCGCCTTATCATGCTAGTCCACAGAACCACTCGAGGCGCAGCGCATGATCAAGGTCGGAATCGTCGGCGGAACAGGGTACACGGGCGTCGAGCTGCTGCGCCTGCTGGCTCAGCACCCGGAGACCGAGGTCGCCGTGATCACCTCACGCTCGGAAGAGGGCGTCAAGGTCACCGACATGTTCCCCAACCTGCGCGGGCACTACGACGGGCTGGCCTTTTCGGTGCCCGATCCCGCTGCGCTCGGTGCCTGCGATGTGGTGTTCTTCGCCACCCCGCACGGCGTCGCCCATGCGCTGGCCGGTGAACTGCTCGATCACGCACGCGGGTGATCGACCTGTCCGCCGACTTCCGTCTGCAGGACGCCGAGGAGTGGGCCCGCTGGTACGGCCAGCCGCACGGTGCCCCGGGGTTGCTGGGCGAGGCCGTGTACGGCCTGCCGGAAGTCAACCGGGAAGCGATTCGCAAGGCGCGCCTGATCGCGGTGCCGGGTTGCTATCCGACCGCCACCCAGCTCGGCCTGTTGCCCCTGCTGGAAAAGGGGCTTGCCGACCCGGCGCGCCTGATCGCCGACTGCAAGTCCGGCGTCAGCGGTGCCGGGCGGGCCGCGAAGATCGGTTCGCTGTTCACCGAGGCCGGGGAAAACATGATGGCCTATTCGGTGAAGGGCCATCGTCACCTGCCGGAGATTTCCCAGGGCCTGCGCAAGGCTGCCGGCGGTCTGATCGGGCTGACCTTCGTGCCTCATCTCACCCCGATGATCCGCGGCATCCATGCCACGCTCTACGCGACCGTCGCCGACACATCGGTGGACCTCCAGGCGCTCTACGAGGCGCGCTACGCGAGCGAGCCCTTCGTCGACGTGATGCCTGCCGGCAGCCATCCGGAAACGCGCAGCGTACGGGGCGCCAACCTGTGCCGCATCGCGGTGCACCGGCCGCAGGGCGGGGACCTGGTGGTCGTGCTCTCGGTCATCGACAACCTGGTCAAGGGGGCATCAGGGCAGGCGTTGCAGAACATGAACATCCTGTTCGGTCTGGACGAGCGGATGGGCCTCGGCAACGCTGCGTTGCTGCCCTGATGACGGGCTGGGAAGTCAGGCCGGTCGGCAAGCGTTCCCGCAAGGGGCGCTGGCTGTTCTGGTTGCTGCTTCTCGTTTTGCCGGTGGGCGCCTTTGGCGGTGGCTGGTGGTGGGCTCTCAATCAGCCGGCCGGCGTCGCCGAAGCGCAGAGAACCCTGCTGCGCCAGCTTGCCGAGCAGGGGCAGGAGCTCGATCAGCTGCGCCGCCGCTATGCCTGGGTCGCCAGCAGCGACCAGGTGGGCCAGCAGGCGAGCGAACAGAACAAGCAGGCCATCAGGCTGCTCGAGGAGCAGATCTTCGAACTGCAACAGGAGCTCGCCTTTTACAAGGGCGTGCTGGCGCCCAATGAACGCGAGGAAGGATTGCGGGTCCGTTCGATGGAGATCCAGCCGACCGCCGATCCGGGCCGTTACCGCTACAAGGTATTGCTGAGTCGCGTCGGCAACGATGCCGAGTCCGTCAAGGGCACGCTCGGCGTGCGGCTGCTTGGCACGCGCGCCGACAAGGAAGTGGTCGTGGATGTCGCGCAGTTGAGCGCCGAGCCTCTCGACCTGGGGTTCGCCTTCCGGCATTTCCAGGCCGTTCCGGTTGGCGGACGATTTGCCGAACTAGTACTGCCCGACGATTTCGAACCGACGAGCATCGAGGTGGTCGCCAGCGTGCAGGGCGAGGACAAACCGACCACACGTCTATTCGAATGGCCCAAACAGGATTGACCATGTTCAAGAAGAACAAGCCCCAAGCCGACCTGCAGCGTTTCAACGGCAAGACGAGTGTGATTGCTGCCGATGCGGAGGTGACCGGTAATTTCCGCTTCGAAGGTGCCGTGCAGGTGGACGGCAAGCTCTACGGCAATCTGGCCACCAGCGAAGGGCTGGTCCGGGTCAGCCACGGCGGCTTCGTGGAAGGCGAGATCCGGGCTCCGTTCGTGATCATCGATGGCCAGGTCAACGGTGATGTCCATGCACTGGAACACTTGGAGCTCGGCGTCCGTGCACGGGTGCGTGGCAACCTTTTCTATGGGCTGATGGAGATGGCGATCGGTGCCGAAGTGGAAGGGCGGCTGTGCCGTCTACCGCAGGGCGAGGTGCCGCTGGAACTGCCGGCCGCGGTGCTGGATGCGAATAGTTGACCGATTTTCTAGGGTAAGCGGATAATGCCGCCCATGAAGTCAGGGCGCCCGCCCGGGAGAACCAAACATGAGCGTTGAAACCTTCACTCCTAGTCCTATCCAGTTCACCCTGGGTGCTGCGAGCAAGGTCAAGAGCCTGGTCGACGAGGAAGGGAATCCGCGGCTGAAACTGCGTGTCTTCGTGACCGGCGGCGGATGCTCCGGTTTTCAGTACGGGTTCACCTTCGACGAGGACGTTGCAGAGGATGACACCATCGTCGAGCGCGAGGGCGTGAGCCTGGTGGTCGACCCCATGAGCTTCCAGTACCTCGCCGGCGCCGAGGTTGACTATCAGGAAGGCCTGGAAGGCTCGCGCTTCGTCATCAAGAACCCCAACGCCAGCACCACCTGCGGCTGCGGTCAGTCGTTCTCGATCTGACATCGCCGGCCATCAGGCCGGATAGATCGCTCCCAGTATTCTTGGTCCTTTCGCTCCGGTGACGCCGGGGCGATTGGCGGGAATCCCCTCCAGACAGCAGTGCGCCATCCAGGCGAAGGCCATGGCCTCGACCCAATCCGGGGAGATGCCGTGTGCTCGGTGCTTTCCACCCTGCAGGCCGGGAGCAGGGCAGCCAGCCGCTGAAGCAGCGTGCCGTTGTGAGCGCCGCCGCCGCATACCAGCAGGTCCTGGGTGTCAGGCTGGGCGTGCCGGACGGCCTCGGCGACGCTGCGTGCCGTCAGCTCCAGCAGGGTCGCCTGCACATCGGCCGGCGCGAGTGCCGCCGACCGGGCCAGATGGGCGTCGAGCCAGTCAAGGTTGAACAGTTCGCGCCCGGTACTCTTCGGGCCGGTGGTCGAGAAGAACGGGGTGGTGAGCAGTTGTTGCAGGAGCGGCGGGTTCACCGTGCCGGAGGCGGCCCATTGGCCGTTGTCGTCGAAAGGCTTGCCCAGGTGTCGCTGTATCCAGCCATCCAGCAGCACGTTGGCTGGGCCGCAGTCGAACCCGCGAACGCCGAGCGCCGGATGCAGCAGGCTGACGTTGCTCATGCCTCCAAGGTTGAGCACGGCTCTTGCGCGGTCGGGCCTGCCGAATACGGCGTCGTGGAAAGCGGGGACGAGCGGGGCGCCCTGGCCGCCGGCAGCCATGTCGCGGCGACGGAAATCGCTGACGACGGTGATGCCGGTCAGCTCGGCCAGCAGTGGTGGCTGACCGATCTGGACGGTGAATCCGAGTGCCGGCTCATGCCGGATCGTCTGGCCGTGGCTGCCAATGGCGCGCACCCCAACAGGGCTCGTCGCTGTTTCCTTCAGGAGGGTATGTGTGCCCTGGGCCGCGAGTTCGGCCCAATGGCGCTCCGCGACGGCGATGCGTGAAACTTCGTCGGGGCCGGGGCTGCAGAGTTCCAGCAGCGCTTCGCGTAGCGAGCCAGGCATCGGCTCGTAATGCGTTCCGAGCAATTCGATGCCGTCTTCCCGTTGATCGACCAGGGCGAAGTCGAGGCCATCGAGGCTCGTGCCCGACATGATGCCAGGTAGCGAGCCATGCCTACTGCTTGTTCAGAGCCAGCATGGTGGCGCGTTCGTCGTCCATTCGTGCCATCAGGGGTTGGCTCAGCTGGAGGAAGCGCTGCTTCTCCTGCTTGGCGATCGGATCGGCCATCGGCAGCTTGAGGCCGAGGGGGTCGACGTGAACGCCGTCCACCTGGAACTCATAGTGCAGGTGAGGGCCCGTGGAAAGGCCGGTGGTGCCGATGTAGCCGATGATTTGCCCCTGCTTTACGCTCGAACCGTTGCGAACCCCCTTGGCGAATCCCTGCATGTGCGCGTAGAGGGTCCGGTACCGATTGCCATGCTGAAGGATGACCGTGTTGCCATAGCCGCCCTTGCGGCCGGCGAGCAGCACCTTGCCATCCCCGGCCGCCTTGATGGGCGTGCCCCTGGGGGCGGCATAGTCCACGCCCTTGTGAGCGCGGATCTTGTTCAGGATGGGGTGCTTGCGTCCGTTGGAGAAACGCGAGCTGATACGGGCAAAGTCGACCGGCGTGCGAATGAAGGCCTTGCGCATGCTTTCGCCGTCGGCCGTGTAGTAGCTGGTGACGCCCTGCTTGTTGGTGTAGCGGACGGCGGTGTAGGTCTTGCCCCGGTTGGTGAAACGCGCTGCGAGGATGTTGCCGGTGCCGACCCGCTTGTCATCAATCACCTTCTCCTCGTACACCACCTCGAAGGAGTCGCCCTTGCGGATGTCGAGGGCGAAGTCAATGTCGTAGCCGAAGATGTTGGCCAGGTCCATGGTGAGGTTGTGGCTGAGGCCGGCATTCTTGGCGGCAACGAAGAGGCTGCTCTGGATGTCGCCGTACGCATAGCGTGTATGGACGTTCGGTTTCAGCTGCTCCTTCTTGAAGACGTAGCCGCTGTCTTCCCTGGTGAGACTGACCGACTCGAGCGGGCCGATCTGACTCTCGAGGCGGCTGAGCTGACCCTGTTCGTCGAGCGTGAACTGGAGGGTCTGGCCAACCCTGAGGCGGCTGAGCTGGCGGGCGTCCTTGCTGCTGTTGAGCACCTCGTGAACGACCGCCCCGGGGAGGCCTACCTTCCCGAATAGTCGATAGGGTATCTCCATTGGCTACGACGACCTGCTGAGTAAGAGGATCGGCCTGAGCGGGCGCCTCGGCTTGCTGCACATCCTTGGTGTCGTCGGTTTGCGCAACGTCGGCCGGCTCCGCTTCGGGCTCCGCGCCTTCGAAAGGCACCTCGGCAACGCTGGGATCGGGCGCCAGGGAAGCCTGCTCGGGAAGCTCCTTCGGCATCTCGACCGAGGGTTGCAGTTCGAGCTGCAGAGTCGTGCGTTTTGCTTCGACTTCCCGCGTCGGAAAAATCAACAGTGCCAGGCTGAGAAGCGCGGCTACACCACTGGCGGCCAACAAGTGGCTTTTGGGGTAGAACGGCGCTTTGGGGGCTTTGTGTATCATTAGTAATCTGGCGGAGGAAGTTTGCTGGGAAATAACGGGCTAAAATAGAAGCAACGGGCCCTTGAGGCAACCCTTGAGCTGTCTAATCTGCCTGGCGGTCGTGCATTTGGCCTTGTATTCGTTGCTCTTTCTTGTAAGGTTTGCGCCTTTTGATCCGGGATGATGTTCATGACGTCGATAGCTGAACAGTTGGCGCTCATCAAGCGTGGTGCCGACGAGTTGCTGGTCGAGTCCGAGCTGGTGGCAAAGCTCCAGCGCGGTCGACCATTGCGAATCAAGGCCGGATTCGATCCGACTGCGCCGGACCTGCATCTGGGGCATACCGTCCTCATTAATAAGTTGCGTCAGTTCCAGTTGCTGGGGCACCAGGTAATCTTTCTCATCGGTGATTTCACCGGAATGATCGGTGATCCTAGCGGAAAAAGCGTGACACGCCCGCCCTTGACTCGTGACCAGGTACTGGAAAACGCAGAGACCTATAAAGCGCAGGTTTTCAAGATTCTGGATCCAGCGCTGACCGAGGTCGCATTCAATTCCACCTGGATGGATCAGTTGGGGCCTGCGGAGTTCATCCGTCTGGCGTCACAGTACACCGTTGCCCGAATGCTCGAGCGTGATGATTTTCACAAGCGCTATACGGGTAACCAGCCTATCGCAATCCATGAGTTCCTTTATCCGCTGGTGCAGGGATACGACTCGGTTGCACTGCGTGCCGATGTCGAACTCGGCGGTACCGATCAGAAATTCAATCTGTTGATGGGGCGCGAGCTCCAGCGGGCCTATGGCCAGGAGTCCCAGTGCATCCTCACCATGCCCCTGCTGGAGGGGCTGGATGGGGTCAAGAAAATGTCCAAGTCGCTCGGCAATTATGTGGGCGTCCAGGATGCGCCGGGGGTCATGTACAACAAGCTGGTGTCGATGCCTGACGCCTGATGTGGCGCTACTTCGAATTGTTGAGTTTCCGTCCGGCCGAAGAGGTCGAGGAGCTCAAGGCGTCCGTCCAGCGCGGGGCGAACCCCCGGGACATCAAGATCAAACTCGCCGAGGAAATCGTCGCGCGCTTCCATGGCGAAGAGGCGGCCGCAACCGCGCATCGCTCCGCGGGGAACCGGATGCGTGACGGTGAGCTGCCCGACGATCTGCCCGAAATCGAAATCCTGACCGGCGAGGCGATGCCCATCGCATCCGTGCTGAACAAGGCAGGCCTGGCCAGGAATGCGGCGGCGGCCAGGGATCTGCTGAATGCGGGAAGCGTGCGCGTCGACGGTGAGGTCGTTGACCGTTCGTTCGTCTTCGAAGTGGGTAGCTCGCACGTGTGTCAGGCGGGCAAGCGCTCCTTCGCGCGGATTTTGCTGAAAGGCGACTGACCGAAAATAGTTGTTGACGGCCCGGATGGGGTCTCTATAATGCGCACCACTTCCGGCGCAGTCGCTAATAAAGACCTTGTAAATCAAGGAGTTGGCGATGGGTTGGAAGGCTTCGCCGGAGCGATCGGGCGAATGCGAGGCGGGTTGACAGGGTTGGATAACGCTGTATGATTCGCCTCCCGCTGCCGAGGGCTTTGTTCGGTAGGTAGCGGGCAAGCGGTTGAGTAGAAAAGAGATTTTCGAAAAAGCGCTTGACGGCAAGAAAGGCTGCTGTAGAATGCGCGGCCTCGGTTGAGATGAAAGGCTT
>LZQQ01000044.1_pt1 | contig 19767 bp, 24 predicted proteins | sample 768581 | NCBI WGS metagenome assembly LZQQ01 (sample SAMN05207185, study PRJNA324510) | oil field metagenome | isolation source: sample BH-FW-20 from oil reservoir | place: India: Bombay High | collected 2015-11-25 | reverse complement strand
GCCGCCGCCCAGCAGCAGGCCCATCAGTGCGAGAACCAGAATTGCGCCCAACATCGTTCCTCCTTCGCCAGCCTCGCCGGCCGCATGCGTTCAGATCAGGGCGCTGGCCGCCGCGCTGCAACCCGGATAGCGACACTGCCCGCACTGGCTGCCGGGCATCAGAGCCTCGATTCCTTGATCAGCGGGTTCTCCTCCGAGACCGCCAGGTAGCGCGCCGCCAACCCGAGGCCGCCGCCCAGCAGCAGGCCCATCAGTGCGAGAACCAGAATTGCGCCCAACATCGTTCCTCCTTCGCCAGCCTCGCCGGCCGCATGCGTTCAGATCAGACCGCGAAGCCCATGAAGGCCATCGCCAGCAACCCGGCGGTGACGAAAGCGATGGGCGCGCCGGCGAAGGCCGCCGGCACGCTGGCCAGCGCCAGCCGCTCGCGCAGGCCGGCGAAGATCACCATCACCAGGGCGAAGCCCAGCGCCGAGCCCAGCCCGAACAACCCCGCCTCGGCCAGCCCGTGGCCTTCGCGGGCGCTGATCAGCGGCACGCCCAGCACCGCGCAGTTGGTGGTGATCAGCGGCAGGTAGATGCCCAGCGAGCGGTACAGCGGCGGGCTGGCCTTACGGATGATCATCTCCAGCAGTTGCACCAGCCCGGCGATGACCAGGATGTAGGACAGGATGCGCAGGAAGCCGATGCCCAGCGGCAACAGCACGTAGTGCTCCAGCAGCCAGCTGCTGAGGCCGCCGAGGGTCATCACCAGGGTCGTCGCCAGGCCCATGCCCAGCGAGGGGTCGAGCTTGCCGGACACCCCCATGAACGGACACAGGCCGAGGAAGTGGACCAGCACCACGTTGTTGACCAGCACGGTACCGATCAGAAACAGCGCATATTCCATAACCCCTCCCGGTGTTTTCAGCGGCCCTGCACCCTTGTCGGGCAGTGCCGCCTGCCGGAGGGTTTTTGCATCAAGCATGCCACGCCCCTGCAGGCGTCCTGCGGTCCCGCGGGAGGCCCGAATTCATTGATGCAGATCAACGAAAGGCGAGATAGCGCCTGCCCCGGCGCAGCGGGCTTTGTGGGATTTGCGACAGCCCTGGGGAAGTGAGTGCGCCTCCCTGTGGGATTTGCAACAGTCCGAAGCCTCGAACCAGGGCCCGAAACGCCGCTGCGCTGTGTATTTCCGGCCATGCAGGCCTGCCGGGCGGGGCTGCGACCAGCGGCACGGCCTTTGCAAAAACCCTGTTCACCGTATGGCTTTGCCGCGTGGAACCGGTGCGCAGACGCCGCTTCGCCGCATCGATGAGGAAATGCAAATGACCCAGGTCATCCCAGACGCAGGGCAACCCGCGGTGTCCGACGGGCTGGCGCCCGAGGTGTTCCAGCAGGCCGTGGAGCATGCGCCGATCGCCATCTCCATCACCGACCTGAAGGCCAACATCCTCTATGCCAACCGCGCCTTCAGCGCCATCACCGGCTACGACAGCAGCGAGGTGATCGGCAAGAACGAGTCGGTGCTGTCCAACGGCACCACGCCGCGGCTGGTCTACCAGGCGCTCTGGAGTCGCCTGGCGCAGAAGAGGGCCTGGTCCGGCATGCTCATCAACCGGCGCAAGGACGACAGCTCCTACCTCGCCGAGCTGACCGTGGCGCCGGTGCTGGATGAACGCGAGCAGACCGTCTACTACCTGGGCATGCACCGCGACAGCAGCGACCTGCACAAGCTCGAGCAGCGCGTCAGCAATCAGCGCCTGATCATCGAGGCGGTGGTCGACAGCGCCCCGGCGGCCATCGCGGTGCTCGATCGCGACTACCGCATCATGCTCTCCAACCCCAGCTTCAACCGCCTGGCCAGCGACCTCGGCGCGGACGCCACCCCACCCGGCTGGTCGAGCTGCTGCGCGAGAACCTCGCCGGCCCCATCGAGGCGTTGCACGCCCGCGGCCAGGCGTTTTCCGGCAAGGAGGTCACTTTCGACCTGGGCGGCCACGCGCCGCGCTGGCTGTCCTGCCATGGCCGCGCCATCCGTATCGAGGACGAGCGCGCCCATGAGTTTTTCTCCCCCACGGAGGAGTGCTACCTGCTGCTGACGGTCAACGACATCAGCGGCGTTCGCCAGCAGCAGCAGGCCTCGCAGCTCAACGCGCTGAAGGTGCTGATGGCCGAGGAAGAGCTGCTCGACGGCATGCGCGAAACCTTCAACGGCGCCATACACCGCCTGCAGGGCCCGGTCAACCTGATCAGCGCGGCCCTGCACATGCTCGAGCGCCGCCTCGGCGACAAGGCCGACGGCGACCCGGTGCTCAGCGCCATGCGCGAAGCCAGCCAGGCCGGCATGGATGCCCTGGAGAGCCTGAGCGGCTCGATCCCGCTGCGCCAGACCGGCAACTGCGTGCCGGTCAACGTCAACCAGTTGATCCGCGAAGTGGTCAGCTTGATGACCGACCAGTTGCTCGCCCAGGGCATCGTCGTCGACTGGCAACCGGCGCTGCGCCTGCCCTGGGTGATGGGCAGCGAGGGTCGGCTGCGCAGCATGATCAAGCAGCTGCTGGAAAACGCCATCGAGCCATGAGCCAGAACCAGGACAACCCGCGCGTACTGCTCATCAACACCCGCGTGGAGGGCCAGCGGGTGGTGCGCCTGGAAATCGCCGACAGCGGCCCGGGCGTGGCCCCCGAGCTGGCGCTCAAGGTGTTCGAGCCGTTCTTCAGCACCAAGCCGCCGCACAAGACCGGGCGCGGCATGGGCCTGGCCATGGTGCAGGAGACCGTCACCGAGCACGCCGGCACGGTGCACATCGACACCAGCTACCACCCGGGCTGCAAGGTGGTGGTGGAACTGCCCTTCTCGGCCAGCTGACGGGAGGGCCAGCGCATGAACTCGACACTCGCCAAACACTCCGCCGCGCCCAGCCGCAGCGAGCTGCTCGACAGTCAGCTTCAGGCGCTGGCGCACATCTCGCGCATCCTCAACCGCGGCCAGCCGATCGAGGAACAGCTGGCCGAGGTGCTTGCCGTGCTGCACGACGACCTCGGCCTGCTGCACGGGCTGGTCTCCATCTGCGACCCGAAGAACGGCACCCTGCAGGTCGGCGCCGTGCACACCGACTCCGAAGAGGTGGTGCGCGCCTGCGAAAGCACCCGCTACCGCCTTGGCGAAGGCGTGTTCGGCAGCATCCTCAAGCACGGCAACAGCGTGGTGCTGGGACGCGTCGATGCCGAGCCGCGCTTTCTCGACCGTCTCGCGCTGTACGACATGGACCTGCCCTTCATCGCCGTGCCGATCAAGGCCAGCGACGGCAGCACCATCGGCGTGCTGGCCGCGCAACCGGACCGCCGCGCCGACGAACTGATGCCCGAGCGCACCCGGCTGATGGAAATCGTCGCCCGCCTGCTGGCGCAGAGCGTGCGCCTGGTGGTGAACATCGAAGACGGCCAGGAAGTGGCCAACGAACGCGACGAACTGCGCCGCGAGATACGCGCCAAGTACGGCTTCGAGAACATGGTGGTGGGCAACACCGTCTCCATGCGCCGGGTATTCGACCAGGTGCGGCGGGTGGCCAAGTGGAACAGCACCGTGCTCATTCTTGGCGAATCCGGCACCGGCAAGGAGCTGATCGCCAGCGCCATCCACTACAACTCGCCGCGCGCGCACCAGCCGCTGGTGCGCCTGAACTGCGCTGCGCTACCGGAAACCCTGCTCGAATCGGAACTGTTCGGCCACGAGAAAGGCGCCTTCACCGGTGCCGTGAAGCAGCGCAAGGGGCGTTTCGAACAGGCCGACGGCGGCACCCTGTTCCTCGACGAAATCGGCGAGATCTCGCCGATGTTCCAGGCCAAGCTGCTGCGGGTGCTGCAGGAGGGCGAGCTGGAGCGCGTCGGCGGCACCCAGACGGTGAGAGTCAACGTGCGCATCGTCGCCGCCACCAACCGCGACCTGGAACACGAGGTGGAGCAAGGCAAGTTCCGCGAAGACCTCTACTACCGCCTCAACGTCATGGCCATCCGCGTGCCGCCGCTGCGCGAGCGCAGTGCCGACATCCCGGAACTGGCCGAATTCCTCCTGGCCAAGATCGCCCGCCAGCAGGGCCGCCCGCTCACGCTGACCGACAGCGCCTTGCGCCTGCTGGTGAGCCACCGCTGGCCCGGCAACGTGCGGGAACTGGAGAACTGCCTGGAGCGCTCGGCAATCATGAGCGAGGACGGCACCATCAGCCGCGACGTGGTTTCCCTCACCGGCCTCGACCACGACGCCGCGCCGCTGGCGCCGCTCCCCGAAGTCGATCTCGCCGACGACAGCCTCGACGATCGCGAGCGCGTCATCGCCGCCCTGGAACAGGCCGGCTGGGTCCAGGCCAGGCGCCCGCCTGCTTGGCATGACGCCCCGGCAGATCGCCTACCGGGTGCAGACGCTGAACATTCATATGCGCAAGATCTGAGGGACGGGCACTTCAGCCCTGCTGGATGATCTGGATGAGATTGCCGCAGGTGTCGTCGAACACCGCGAGGGTGACCGCGCCCATGGCGGTCGGCGGCTGGGTGAAACGGACACCGGCCGCGCAGAGCCGTTCGTACTCCGCCTGCACGTCGTCCACCGCGAAGAACGTGAAGGGCACGCCGTCCTGCTTGATCGCCGCCTTGAACGGCTTCGCCGCGGGATGAGCATCAGGCTCCAGCACTAGCTCGACCCCGTCGGGATCGCCCGGCGACGTGAGGGTGAGCCAGCGATGCTCGCCCATGGGGATGTCGTGCCTGAGCTCGAAACCGAGCACGTCCCGATAGAAGGCCAGCGCCTTGGCCTGGTCGTCGACGAGCACGCTGGTCACTGCGATCTTCATGGGCTTTCCTCCATGCCGAGGGCTTCTTTCCTCGAAAGTCTGGAAGGATAGCCGCCCTTCCCCTGCCCTTCATCCAGGCACACTCCGCCCGTCGCCAACGGGGTACCGGCCTGCGCCGGTATGACAGCGTGGGCTTCAGCCCACCAGAGGCCGAAAGTCTGGTCTCCAGGCGCGCTGAAGCGAAGCGTCCGGTCCCATCTCTGGCTTCGCCCCACCGTAGGAGCGAGCTTGCTCGCGAAGGAACGCAGCGCCGGCGATCGAATCCGTTCGCGACCAAGGTCGCTCCTACATCCAGTGCCGGTCTCGCTGCCCACCCTACGCCCACCCGTCCCCATCACCGCTCTCGACCCTCGCCCTCCTCCGGCAGCCTGGCAATCACCTTGATCTCGAAGTGGAAGCCGTAGAGCCAGGTCACGCGACGGCAGTCACGGTCGGGTGCGGTGCCTCGCCCCAGAACTCGGACACCACCAGGTTCCAGGCCCGCTCGAAGATCGCCTCGGGTTCGACCATGAAGACGGTCACGTCGACCACGTCGTCGAAGGTGCAGCCCGCCTCTTTCAGGATCGCGTTCAGGTTCTCGAACGCGCGCCGGACCTGTGTCACCAGCTCCGGCTCGGGCGAGCCGTCCTCGCGGCTGCCGACCTGGCCGGACACGAACAGCAAGCCGTTGCACGGACCGCCGGCGAATAACGATTGAGTTCGTAGAGCGCCTGGCGCCCGGCTGGGAATACCACGTCTCGCTTGGCCATGAGAGTCACCTCCAGTGGTGGGCCTTGCCGGCCCGTGTATTGACGATGGAGGGACTGTAGGCCCGCCTACCCGCTGGATAAACTCGCAAGCCCAGCCAAGACTGTTTGCAGATTCCAAACAATTGCAAGCCGAAGACAGGAGCAGCGATGGACCGTTTCGATGCGATGCAGGCCTTCGCCCGCGTGGTGGAAACCGGCAGCTTCACCAAGGCGGCCGAGACCCTGCACATGAGCAAGACCAGCGTTACCCAGCTGATCCAGCAGCTCGAGGCACGGCTGCGCGTCCGCCTGCTCAACCGCACCACGCGCAAGGTCAACGTCACCGCCGACGGCGCCGCCTACTACGAACGCGTGGTGCGCCTGCTGGCCGACATGGACGACGCCGAGACCAGCCTGTCCAGCGCCTCGGCCGCGCCCAGGGGCCGGCTGCGGGTGGACGTGCCCAGCCCATTCGCGCGCATGATCCTGGTACCGGCGCTGCCGGCCTTCCACGCGCGCTACCCCCGACATCCAGTTCGACATGGGCGTGAGCGACCGCCGGGTCGACCTCATCGGCGAGAACGTCGACTGCGTGGTGCGCGGCGGGGAAATCACCGACCAGTCGCTGGCGGCCCGCCACGTCGGCGACCTGCGCCTGGGCGTCTACGCCGCGCCGAGCTACCTGGAACGCGCCGGCACGCCCCGGCATCCGCGCGATCTGGAAGACACCCACCACCGCATCGTCGGCTTTCTATGGGCGCGCTCCGGCAAGGTCTTCCCCTACGCCATGCATGGCCACGGCGAACGCATCGAGGTGCTCGGCCGCTACGTGCTCGCCGTCGATGACGGCAATGCCTACCTCGCCGCGGGCCTCGCCGGCCTCGGCATCCTCTGGCTGCCGGACTACATGTCCCGCGAGCACCTGGCCCGTGGCGAGCTGGTGCCGCTGTTCAAAGACTGGCAACTCAACCCGATGCCCATGTACGTGGCCTACCCGCCGAACCGGCACGTCAGCGCCAAGCTGCGGGTGTTTATTGATTGGATTGTTGAGTTGATGGGGGAGCATGCGCCGGTTATGGGTCGGCGTGGTTTATGATCAAGCGCCGGGGCAAGGTAAAGGACCTCGTGGTGCTTGATAAAGCTCAGCTTTTGAGTCTGTCATCTCATTATATATCTGTTGTTAAATTAAGCATTATTGCACTAGCTCATGCCCGAACGATAGCGAGCAAATGAATGCTAAGAACCCCAAAAATCCATACATTCACAAAAGCAGACTTGCATGCGTTGAGACTTCCTTGCTCGCAAGGGATAGACTTTGCCTGAGCATTTGCATGATCGACGAACACCGCACAAGCAAATCACGTAATGACGATTTAATTTTTTAGATAAGCCATCATTCAACAGCCTCTTATTAATTTTTAATGGAGCTCGCCATGAGCGAAACTGTATTCCTACAGCGTGTTGTTCTTAGAAACTATAAAAGCATTGGCCATTGCGACATCCAACTAGGCCCACTTACATATTTAGTAGGCGGCAACGGTGCGGGGAAAAGCAATTTCCTCGATGCACTTCAATTGGTGAGTGACGCGTTGAATGGCTCTTTGGACAACGCACTAAATGAGCGTGGCGGCCTAAGCGAAGTTCGGCGCCGTTCTCGCGGCCACCCAACGCACTTTGGTATTCGATTGGAGTTTTGTCTTCCAAATGGACGGCAGGGACATTTTGCCTTCAACGTGGGCGCACTTAAGGACCGTGGATATGAAGTCCAAACGGAAGAATGCGTCATCGAAGGTATTGGCAAAGGACCGTTTTATCGTATCCAACGGGGGAAACTACGTGACAGTAGCGAGGCTACCTTTCCGGCGGTAACCGCAGATCGTCTGGCACTGGTAGCAGCATCAGGGATGGCTGCTTTCCGCCCGGTCTTCGACGCACTTTCCTGCATGAGCCTTTACAACCTGAACCCAAAATTAATGCGCGAGTTACAGAAACCGCAGGAAGGACGGTTACTTAAGTCGGCAGGAGAGAACATTGCCAGCGTAATTGGGCACCTAGAGCGGGTGAATGACGGCCAGACGAAGGTCATTGAGGAATATCTTCACGTAGTGGTTCCCATGGTTCATGGGGTTCAGCGCAAACAGGTAGGGCCTATGGAGACGTTGGAATTTCGGCAGGACATGGCAGGATCGAAGGATCCTTGGCGTTTTCTTGCGCAAAATATGTCTGACGGCACTCTGCGCGCGCTTGGAGTACTAGTGGCATTGTTCCAAGCCAATCGTGACTATTCACCGTCTCTAGTAGGTATCGAAGAACCGGAAACGGCCTTGCATCCCGCCGCGAGCTCCGCGTTGCGCGAGGCGCTAGTGCGTGCATCGCAAAATACTCAGATCATTGTGACAAGCCATAGTCCGGATCTTCTCGATGATCGAAATATATCCATGGATGCGATCCTCGCCGTTGTTTCCGAAGGAGGGGAAACGCGCATTGCACCGCTGGACGAAGCCTCACGAGAGAGCATGCACCAGCATTTGTTTTCAGCAGGAGAACTACTTCGCCTGAACCAGTTAGAGCCTGACAGAGCTTTCCTAGACGCCCAAGAACGACGACAAACCGAGCTATTTGGGAGTGGCGAAGCATGAAAATCGTCAGCATCGTCGAGGGAGACGGCGAAGTGGCAGCAGTACCAATCCTGCTGCGTCGCTTAGCCCAATGGCGTACCCCTGGTCAGTTTCCTGACGTACAAACACCCATTCGCGTATATAAGGATCGTTTCCTTAACCGAAATGAAGAATTCCAACGTCATCTTTCTTTGGCAGCCAAAAAATGTGGTGCGAATGGGTGGATTCTGGTGCTGCTGGACGCTGATGATGATTGCCCGGCCACCCTGGGGGAAAAAATTTTACAACGTGCCCAAGCTTGTGTACCGCATAGGCCTGTGTCGGTGGTATTGGCCAATCGGGAATATGAAGCATGGTTTATTGCAGCCGCGGCATCGCTACACGGACACCGTGGTTTTTGTTCTGCACCGCCGGATGAAGAGGTTGACCCTGAAATTCCCCGAAATGCCAAAGGATGGATACGCGAAAGAATGAACAATCGCGCTTATGGCGAAACAACCGACCAGCCAGCATTTACAGCACGTTTTGACTTCCAGCAAGCGTTTGACCGGAGCCGGTCTTTTCGAAAGCTGTGCGCCGAATGGGATCGGCATCACACGCACCCGGTACAAAGCGACTGAAACGACCAGACGCCATCGCTCGACATTCCAGATAAAAATCAAGCGCGCTTCACCTTTCCATCCCGAATAACCAAGGCCAAAATTCATATCGCCAGGCGAGGAGGATGAGGGTGCGTTAGGAGTTTGCGGAGCCCGAATAACAGCGGCAAGTCGCGGATATCTGCTTTAAGCGCCACACCGGCCGAAAACAGACACTAGCCCTCAGGATCAGGCACCCCCTTCTCCAACCGCGGCCCTGCCCATTCCACGAACGCCCTCACCCGCGGCGAAAGCTGCAACGAATGCGGATAAACCAGCTGGATCGGCAGGTCCACCGGCTCGAACGCCCTGAGTATCCGGACCAGCCGCCCATCGGCCAGCTCGTCCGCCACCTGGTAGTGCATCAGTCGCGTGATGCCCAGGCCCTGCACGCAGGCCAGGCTGGCGGTGCGGATCTGGTTGCATACGAGCCTCGGCGTGGTGGGTTCGGCGAGTTCCTTGCCGTCGTGGCGGTAGTACCAGTGCCGGCCTTGGGAGGCGAGTGCGATGCAGGCGTGGTCGCGTAGCGCCGCCGGGCTGTCGATGGCCGGGGCGCTGCGCAGGTAGTCGGGGCTTGCGCAGGTCACCAGCCGGGTGGCGCCGACCTGGCGCGCCACCATGGTCGAGTCGGGCAGGTGGCCGATACGTAGCGCGAGGTCGAGGCGCTCGTCGAGCAGCGGGAGCAGGTGGTCGTTCAGGCTCAGCTCGATGCGCAGCTCGGGATGTTCCTTGAGGAAGGCGTTCACCAGCGGTGCGACGTAGCGCTGGCCGAACTCGACGGGCGCGGTCAGGCGCAGCAGGCCGCGAACGACACCGTCGTGCGCCGCCAGGCGCTGCTCCATGTCGTCGAAGTCCGCGAGCATGCGGCGGCTCCAGGCCAGGTACTCCTGGCCCTCGTCGGTCAGAGCCATGCGCCGCGTGCTGCGGTTCAGCAATCGAACCCCCAGGTGGCGCTCCAGCGCCGCCAGCGAGCGCACGAGCGACGCCACGGACTGGCCCGTCGCCTCGGCCGCCGAACTCAGGCTGCCGTTTTCGACGATCCGGACGAAATTGGCCATTGCCTTGAGCCTGTCCATTGCCACCTTCGATCTCTGCGTTCAATGCACAAGTATTGTCAGGTTCAAGCCATAGGTGAAACGGGCAGACCGGCAGACACTTCGGTGACCGACCTCAACCGGAGCGACTGCCATGACCGAGCGACCCAGCCCAGCGCGCATTCTTTGCTACGACCACATCGGTATCCGCGTCAGCGACAAGCCCCGGGCGATGGCCTTCTACCAGGCGCTCGGGTTCGTGGAGACCGCGAGCTTTCCGCTGTTCGAGGCCAACGAGATGGTGAGCGCCGACGGGGTGCGTATCAACCTGATCTTCAACGGCGCCCGCATCCCCGATGCGCACAACGTCCTGCTGGATGCGCCGGTGAAGCTGCCGGGCATGACCCACCCGGCCTTCATCGTCGATGACCTCGAGGTGCTTCAGGGCTGGCTGGGCGAACGGGGCATCCTCATCACCGAGGGGCCGCACCCCATCGGCCCCCGACGGGTCGCGCTGTTCATCCGCGACCCCGACGGCAATGTCCTCGAATTCAATCAACTCGTCGAAGGAGATGCGCAATGAAACTGTACGATCTGGATGCGTCCGGCAACTGCTACAAGGTCAGGCTCTTCGCGTCTCTGGCCCGTATCGAACTCGAACGGGTGCCAGTGGATATCCCGGGCGGCGAACACAAGCGGCCTCCGCTGTCGGACCTGAATCCGCTGGGGCAGCTGCCGATTCTGCAAGATGGCGCCCATGTCGTCCGGGACTCGCAGGCGATCCTGGTCTACCTCGCGGGCAAGTACGGCGGGCTGGCGTGGTGGCCGGCCCACCCGCTGGGGCAGGCGGAGATCGTCCAGTGGCTGTCGTTTGCCACCAACGAGGTCCAGCACAGCCTCTGTGCCGCGCGGCTGGTGGAGAGGTTCGGCTACGCACTGGACAAGCACGCGGCGCTGGCGAAATCGCCCGCCGTGCTCTCCATCCTCGACAGGCATCTGGAGCGCCATGACTGGCTGGCGATGGGTCGGCCGACGATCGCCGATTGCGCGGTCTATCCGTACGTCGCACTGGCCCCGGAAGGTGGCGTGGACCTCGAACCCTACAGGCACGTCGCAGGCTGGATGAAGCGGATGGAGGCTCTTCCCGGGTACCTGCCCAAGCCTTGAGCGGGGTTCGTGGCGTCCGCAGAGCAGCGATTGGCCGCTCACCGCCATGCGACCTGTGGGTGCCAGGGGAAAGTCAAACCCGCAAGAAAGGGGAGCCAGGGGGCGAGCCCCATGGCCCTTGCCCAATCAGCCACGCACGAAAGCGAGCAGATCGGCGTTGATCGTCTCGGCATTGACGGTCGGCATGCCGTGCGGGAAGCCGGGTAGATCTTCAGGGTGCCGTTCTCGAGCAGCTTCGCCGACAGGACCCCCGCGTTCTCGTGGGGGACGATCTGGTCGTCGTCGCCATGCATCACCAGAACGGGAATCCTGATGGCCTTGAGGTCTTCGGTGAAGTCGGTCTGGGAGAAGGCGACGATGCCGTCGTAATGAGCCTTGGCGCCACCCATCATGCCCTGCCGCCACCAGCCCACGAGGATGCTGCAACGGCATTCAGGAGCACGCCTGCAATGGCCGCACTGTTTCCGAGCTTCATGTTCTTGTTATCTCCGCTTGCGCTATGGCTGGTAGGTAATTTAGCTCCGTCTCAAACTCTTCATTATTAGAAGAATTTGACAGGATTTCTAGAATCTGAGGAATGCTAAAAAACGAGAGCTTATAAATTGATCTCTTATGTCCTTGTATGCCTCCCTGAATTCGTCAGTTTTAAACTGACGATTTATCTCTCTGAGGTGGACATTAATCTTCTCATCGGCCTCTGAATCCCCGCTTTCAATTTTCCCATTTATAAGGCTGTTCAGAATTTGACTTACAAAAAATCCATCTTGAATCCCAAAGTACCCAAACATCGAAACGGCGACCCGCTCGACTTGCCTATCTTTTAGCTCAATCTTGGTTCCGTCCAAATATTGAATCTCTCCATTACGCCTTAACATGTACTCATGGCAGCCGGCCTGTGCCTGAGCATGTAGAAGTGACTGTGCAATATCTATCATGGAGTGGAGTGGGCTTCCAGCTCTTGCATCAGATGTCAGTGTTTTTCTTTTAAGTTCAATAAAGATAACAGTTGACTCTGTTTCCACTATAAAGTCACACTCTCTCTCAGTGCTATTTATTTGCAGTTCATCTCTTACATTATTAGGTATCTTGTATCTTTTGTTTTCTAAGAACTTGATGCCTGCGTCCCGCAGCGCACTGGCAAATAACTCCTCCGTAACATCTCCAATGAGCTTCCCATTAAGTCCACTTTCTTTGCATAACTCAAGAAGCGTAGAGTAGAAGCCATAACTGCACAGATTCGGATTTGGGTAAGCGTATCTCTGCTCTACAGAAACAAAAGGCCTCTCATAATAGTTCCTCAAGCTTATATGATTCGGCCACAAATATCCTTTGTTAATTTGCACCGTTGTGAATGACAGCTTTTCGAGCGCAACCGTGATCGAGGATTGTAAATGCTTATATTTTAATGCCTCAAAGACTATATTGGAGTCGAATATCAGAGGCTTATCGTGCGTCGCCCGAGAAGAAGCCCACTAAAAAATATCAAGATAAAGTGAGATATCAACAGTAACCCCAGATAATCTAGGGGAAGTAAAAACCCCGAACATTATCTTCTTGATATGCTTTACTGCTATTTGATCAATAGAAAACTTCTGATCATATTCAATTTGCCGGGTTATAGCCGCCAGAATAGTTTGAGGGGTGTGATGCATATCCTCAAATTTAGTAAAACTCTGCAAGCGCTTAGTCGCGAAGTAGTGCCTTGCAAGCTCAACAGACTCACTGTAGGTCTCAAATTTATTCTTTATTGATCTTGGGCAATGAAGATTGGCAAGTGCTAAGTTAAACAGGTAGCCCCACGGCCTATCTAGACTCAACTGTTGGCCCTCAGAAGGCTCAGGCCTCAACAAGAAACGTCGCATCTCATTATCGTAATGCCGTAATGACATTTCTTGTATAACTGTCTCTAGCCCCAAAGCACCTAATTTTCTGAAATCCCGCTGCAACCTGTTAAGAATTTTTACCTCAAATTCCGGTGCGAACGTGACCTTGCCTTGAATTACGCTTGATTTATACCCCTTCCCTTTAAGGTAAATAATAGACCTTGCTATTAATCGTTCGAATCAGGAGGGAAGATATAGCCGGGCAGTACATACAGGGCCGGTTCTCTATTCGCTCTTAGCCATAGCATCTGAGTAATAACTTCCGATTAATCGCCGAGAAGCATAAGCACCTGTTCTTTGTAGGGATGAAAGGCACACCCACCTTTCACTAGCCCTCCATCCAGCAATGGTATTGATTCATTTGGCAGTGAGAAATATTCATTGGATGCGGACCAAGATGGAGGGGAGAATAGGACTGCGAGTAGATGTTTGCTTGGGGGTATGTTCCTCAACGGTCTTTGCATTTGCTCGACGCCTTCTCCGCGTACCAAGTTGAAGCTCAGTAGAGAACTCGTTGCGCCCAGAAGAACAGATGAAATGTCGTGGTTATCAAAAGCAGGAATGGCTGGAGCAACGAAGCACGCGCAGAGGTAGCGCATCACTGTCGCTGCCCAGACCTTAAAGGTCGGCTCTTCTATTGTCGGCGAGAAGACCAATTGGAAATGAAGAGGGACGACTGGCCGCTCGACAGGCTCCGCGTCTAGATAAAAAATGTAGTTCGCTTTTGTGTTGGATGATTTCGATACTTTTCTTTGGCATGAGTTTAATAGGAATATTATCCGAACGAAGCTTCCAGTGTCGTTAATTCCGGAAACCAAACCCTCCTCATCTGTACAGCTGAATACCTTATCAGAACTATCTTGTATGGAGAAGGCAAATAACGCATCAAGTGACGAAAAATGGTGATTGCCAGGTTTTTTATAGAGCATTAGTGCAGTCTTTCAACAAGTGTGAAGATTTCCTTTTGACTTGATGAATGGCATGCACGTCTAGCCATATTCGCTCGATTTCGAGTACCTGATACCAATTAAGTCCATGGTGATCGTGCAGGTCGTGGAATGACCAGCAGATGCGATCTTCATTGAGACGAGGAATGCCTTCTACCCCATCGTTCCAGTTGAAATGGAATAGCGAGAATATTTCTACCGCTTGCTCTGGTGTCGGCTTGAGGTAGTACCATTTGAGCGGCGGCATAAAGATAAAGTCGGCTTGAAGTATTAGTTCTTCTTGCCCTTGTTCCGAGGACTCAGAACGGTAGTAGCCGATTTTGCTTTCAAGCTCGAAGTCTTCCTCTGCAGCCCAGTCAGAGGGGGCAGGTCTGTTTCGGAAGTCTTCGACAAGCTTTTTTGCACGCTGAAGGCACCAATATTCCAATTGAGTGAGTTTCCTATTTAGCGAAATGAGGCGTTCAGTTTGCGCATGAGAGAATGCTGGAATGTTGCGGCGCATGATGAAATGCTCCTCTGCTTCCGTCATTTTCACTACCGCCACGACAACATGCGTCGCACCTCCATGCGACACATTTCGTCGCAGCTTGATGCACAATCACGCCAAGCCAATCTCACACCTAGATGCAAGGGTCGCTATCGTGCCGTCCAATAAGAGCAGGGATACTCTCAGCCGCCAGTGGGAGCTGCTGAAGCTACTACCCACCACGGGCAGTGGAGAAACTGCGAGCTCACTCCAACGCCGTCTAGCCGAGATGGGCTTTCCTACCACCAAACGCACGGTTGAGCGCGACCTGGTGGACTTGTCGAGCGTCTTTCCCTTGCGTATCAACGACAAGAGCAAGCCATATGGCTTTAGCTGGTCACCACCAACCAGCCTACAACTGTCAGCTATCAGTGTTTATGAGGCGTTGACCTTGCAACTGGTGCGGGAAATGCTTCGGCCACTGATGCCCACCGCCATGCTTACTGCGCTGCAGCCGCATTTCGAGCAGGCAAACAAAAAGCTAAAGGCACTAGCCCGAATATCGCCAGTAGCGGATTGGCCTAGCAAGGTCGCGAGCGTACCGGCCTATCTACCGTTGATGCCTCCTCAGATTGATACCGCAACGCTTGCGGTCGTTCAGCAGGCGCTGCTCGAAGAGAAGGCTTTCAAATGCCGCTATTACTCCGCTCATCGAGATCTGGTTAGCGCACTGACACTTTCGCCGCTGGGCTTGGTTCAACGAGGAAACGTTACGTATCTCATTGCGACAGTGCCCCCTCATTTGGATGTGCGGCAGTTTGCGTTGCACCGGATCTGCAATCCCGAACTGCTGGACATCCCTAGCGAGCCTTCCGAAGGGTTCGATTTGCATGACTACGCCACGTCCGGAGCGATGCAATTTGGCGACAATGTTGGCCGTACCATCACCCTTGAGGCGTGGGTGAATACTGGCCTCCTGGGGCTACTTCGTGAAACACCTCTTTCCGAGGATATGCAAGCGATGTCCGATGAGGACGGAGGCTGGATACGTGCGACTGTGGCGGACAGCTGGGAACTGGAATGGTGGTTGCTATCGCACACCGGATCGATCGCAGTAACAGCGCCTGAGACACTCAGGAAGCGTCTGCTCCAGCGTTTGCGCCGTGGTCTGGAACTTTACGATGAGTAACGTCGATGTGCTGTCTTAAGCTCCGGATTGCTATCCGCGTAGTGTCGGCCGTGCTGCTTTGCGCATACTCGCCGCTATGGTAGCGTTAAGCGATCATCACTGGAGGCATCTAACTCTTAGCAGGTGCCACCTCAATGAGGTTCATCTAGCGGCTGCGCTTCCCGGCGATGCAAGAGAAAGTGGCGACTGATTATTCATATCAACCGCGAAGCGCCTGAGCAGCATCGTGACATTTGCCTGCAGGGGGTGCAGGAGAATGGCTGCCTAGGTGGGTTAAAAATACATTTGGTATTGGCTGAATTGCTCAGGCACCACCAAAAAATCAACAGACAAAAAGTGGACTAGAATGACAACATCACAATGGATCAATCTTTTTGATAAGGCGTTTCAACATATGGGGGAGCGACTCGAGCAAGTACTACAGTTAAATAGCTGCCGAGAGCACTGGATTCAAGCCGAGATCAGTCTCCACGCATGGTTCAAAGATGAAGTAGAAATCTGGACGGATTTTCCTATTGGGGGGAACCGCAAAGCCGATTTATATGCAGAAAACGGTGAAGGATCAGTCTCGATGGTCGCTGAGGTGAAATGTCTCAGTGACCTCTCACAAGCCAAGTGTCTAGAGGGAGATTGGTCAGTGCGCACCGACATTGATCGACTTCACTCTATCCAGAGCCCCACTCGGCTCTTTGTTCTTGTGATCGAAAAAATGAGGTAGAAACGAATATAGGGCGAGCCTTACGTACGGAAGCTGGGTAGAGGGCCAGCCCCCCCACGAGCTTGACCTGGGATTTTGTCTAATCCGTATGTGGGCTATTTGACTTCCATTCTTCACCCCCCCTGCCCCTAGCTTTTTCAGGGGCTTTGATATAACGAAGCTTTAAGTTTTTTATGTAATCGGGCGAGCGCAACAAATAATCTCTAGTTTGTCTAGAGCTGCTCGCGTGTAAATGCTTGACGTTACGCCGTATAAAACATCTCTCCTCTCGAAGCAATTTCAGCGCAGCCAAATTCTCCACATGCCCTTAGCACCCTCTTCAGTCCAGCCGCCCTCGAGTAGAGCTGATCCATCGAATGTATGCAGGGTTGCCCTGCCATCGAAACCTACTGCATGCAATTCATAATGCCCAGGGCCTTTTTCATGTCCTTTGTAAATGACCGGTTCGCCGTCACTGGTGTATTCGACAGTGATTACGCCGTCCTCAACCCTGACTTGGCATGGGTCATCTAAGGAGACATGAGTGGATCCATAGGTTTCCATGCGTGAGTCGCGATAAAGCATGACGGGATTCTTCCTCATGTTTTGATAAATGGGTTGAGTCCGCGCAGCGGCTCGGTGATACAGCCCTTTTCGATAGCAGGTTGCCTAGCAGGCCGAGCACCCTAGCAAGACCGCTATCGCGTCTTCTCGGGCCATAATACATCCACAACAATAGCGTTGCGCCACTACAAAGCAGGGGCGCCAGGGTCATATTGACGATACATTCCCTGGAACCTTCTTGGAGCGGTAGGCTCAGCCAGTCCGAGGAATAGCGATGCAAGGTGATGTCTTCGACTAGCGCATTCAGTCTCCTGCACATCCTTCATGGGCAAGAGCGTCACGGATCTGGATGTGCTTGCCACAGCGCACCATGGTGCCGAAGTGATCCCCTAGGCAGCCGCATACCTCGCATATACGAAAGCTCATCGTGATTGCCATTTCGCAGTACGCGGCATCGGTGCTTTGAGCTGTTTTACCAAACCGAAGTGTGGCGAATTTCTCCTTGAACATCGATATTTCCGTAGCGGCACGGTGCTCTAGTTCAGCCTGGCGAGAAGCTGCTCGCCCTATGCATCCAAGATACCGAGCCAGCCATCGCCGCACTCAGTACGCACCGTTTTCCCATAAATGCTGGAGTAACGCAGGCGCAGGGTCTGCAGCCGCTCTGGATGCATAATGCAAAACCTATTGGCTAATCCGGGGCAGACGATCACTTTCAGTCTGATTGGGTTTGCAGAGGTCAGGCTGAACGTCTGATCCGTCCAGTGTTGCCGCTATGGTTTCTGGTCTTTTTTGGGCTTGGAATGACTAGATCGTCAAGGCAGTGTTGGACCGCGACATAGATAACTGGCTTGTCTGCCGAACGCAGAGCGGCAGCAATTGGCCGAAAACGGCCTGTGCTGTGCTCGCTACCTCCATCGCATATCCCCCATGCCATGCAAACGAGGTCCCCTCCTCTACCGATATCCCCCTACGTCCCCGCAACGCCACCAGCAACCTGCAGCCGCGCCTGCTGGTGGTCGGCCCGGCGCCCGAGCTGCCATCCCAGGTAGCCCCACAGCAGCGCGCAGAGCGCGCCGATCAGCGCGGCCAGACCGGCGCCCTGCCCCAGCATGTCCAGCAGGCTCTTGGCCCAGCCGCTGACGGCATCGCCGGCGCGGTAGACCACCGTGTCGATGAAGTTCTTGGCCTTGTACTTGCTCTCGGCGTCCAGCGGCGCGAAGAGCATTTCCCTGCCCGGCCGGACGAAGGCGTATTCGCCGATCCGCCGCACGATCATCAGCGCTGCGAGCAGGACGAACCCGGGCGCCAGCGCCAGGCCGACGAAGCCGACGCACATCAGCAGCGGGACGATTGTCAGCAGCACGCGAACGCCCAGCGTCTGCGCGATGCGCCCGGTGACGAACAGCTGCGACAGCAGCGCGCCCGCCTGCACGACGAAATCGATGATGCCGAAGACGCGGACCTGCGCCTCGCGGTCGGGGAAGTGCTCGGCCACCAGCCGGGCCTGCTCGAAGTAGAGGAAGGTGGTGACCGTGGCCAGCAGCACCACGAACCCGGCGATGCCCAACAGGTAGGGCGACCTGAGCACCGCGGTCAGGCCGCTGAAGGGGTTTCCCGGCAGCGGCTGCCGGGGGCTTTCCGCCGGCGCGCACCGGGGCGGCCGGCCCCGCCCTCTTCGCGCCAGCACATCAGCGCCTGCTTCAGCACCAGCGTGACGCCGAGCAGCACGGCGGCCATCAGCATCAGCCGGACGGGCCCAGAACGCCGATCAGCGCCGTGCTCAGCGCCGGCCCGAGCAGGCCGCCGACGCTGGCGCCGGCGGCGATGAAGGCGAACAGGCGCTTGGCCTGCTCGCTGTCGAACACGTCCGCCATCAGGCTCCAGGCCACGGACACCACGAACAGGTTGTACACCGAGATCCACACGTAGAAGACACGGGCCAGCCAGGGGCTGTCCGGCTGCAGCTGGAACAGCGCGACGAACACCAGCAGGTTCATGCCGAAGAAGCCGTACACCCAGTCGATGAAGTGCAGGCGCGGCACGCGGGCGCTGAGCCAGGCGAACAGCGGAACGGCCGCGAGCATGACGAAGAAGGTGAGCGTGAACAGCCACTGCAGGTTCTCCACGCCGGCGGCGATGCCCATCGACTCGCGGATCGGGCGCAGCATGAAGTAGCCGGCGAAGAGGCAGAGGAACAGCAGGAACCGGACAGTGCCGGGCGCAGCTCGTGGTCACGGGCGTTGAGCGCGAGGCTCAGCCGGTGCAGCAAGGAGGGCGTGCTCATGGGAGCTCCTGGAGAAAGGGAACAGGCAAGCGGGCGTTGGGCACGGCGGACTCCCCGTGCCCGACGCGCGGTCAGGGGTAGGTCACGCCGGTGAGCCGCTCGGAAAGCGCCCAGAGCCGTTCGGCATCGGCCTCGTCGGTGGCGGCCGGCGGCGTTTTGGCGAAACCCAGCGGCCCGCGTCGTTCGTCGTCGCCGGTCGGGCCGTAGTAGGCACCGCCGACGGCTTCCGCCGCGGTGGCGGCATAGAGCGTGGGCAGCGCCCCCTGCGCGGCCGAGTGGTACTCGTCCCGGCCCTCGGCCCACTGCCGGCCGAACGCGCTGTCCAGGCCCGGGCCGCGCGCGATCAGCTCGGTCACGGCGACGCCCGGGTGCGCGGCCATGCTGCGGATGCCCCAGCCGGCCGCTTCGCTGCGCCGCTGCAGGGCGAACGCCCAGTGCAGAATGGCCAGCTTCGACTGCGCGTAGCTGCCGTAGGGGTCGTACTGCCGCTCGGCCTGTAGGTCCTCGAAGCTCAGGACGCCACGCGCCGCGGCGATGCTCGACAGGCTGACCACGCGAGGATCCGCACTCTCGCGAACGCCCAGTGCAGAATGGCCAGCTTCGACTGCGCGTAGCTGCCGTAGGGTCGTACTGCCGCTCGGCCTGTAGGTCCTCGAAGCTCAGGACGCCACGCGCCGCGGCGATGCTCGACAGGCTGACCACGCGAGGATCCGCACTCTCG
>LZQQ01000043.1_pt1 | contig 20023 bp, 26 predicted proteins | sample 768581 | NCBI WGS metagenome assembly LZQQ01 (sample SAMN05207185, study PRJNA324510) | oil field metagenome | isolation source: sample BH-FW-20 from oil reservoir | place: India: Bombay High | collected 2015-11-25 | reverse complement strand
ACGATCAACAAGCGGCTCATAGACACCTCAAGCCCTGACAGGCCATCGAAACGACTGCGGGCGGCATGACTCATGCCTGCCCATATGCAACGGCTAACGACAACGATCAACAAGCGGCTCATAGACACCTCAAGCCCTGACAGGCCATCGAAACGACTGCGGGCGGCATGACTCATGCCTGCCCATATGCAACGGCTAACGGTCAACGCCCGATCATAGCTGCTGCGTGACGAACGACAGCATCTGGTCGGCGGTGGAAATGACCTTGGAATTCATCTCGTAGGCGCGCTGGGTAGTGATCATGTTGACCAGTTCCTCGACGACGCTGACGTTGGAGTTCTCCAGGGTGTTCTGCAATACGGTACCCAGCCCATTCAGACCCGGCGTGCTGACCTGCGGCGCGCCGCTGGCGGCGGTTTCCAGGAACAGGTTGCTGCCCATGGCTTGCAGGCCGGCGGGGTTGATGAAGTCGGCGGTCTGGATGTTGCCGATGATCTGCGGCTGGGCGTTGCCCAGCGTGGTGACCGACACGGTGCCGTCTTCGCCGACGGTGAAGGTCTGGGTCTCCGCAGGTACGACGATGGCCGGCTCCAGCGCATAGCCGTTGGAGGTGACGACTTGGCCATCGGAATCCAGGTGAAAACTGCCGTCACGGGTGTAAGACACCGTGCCGTCGGGCAGCAGCACCTGGAAGAAGCCACGGCCGTTGATGGCCATGTCCAGCGGCTGCTCGGTAGTCTGCAAACTCCCCGTGGTGAAATCTTCTGTGTGCCCACGATCCTCACACCGGTGCCCAACTGCAGGCCGGACGGCAGTTCGCTGTCCTGGCTGGACTGGCCGCCGGGCTGGCGGCGGATCTGGTACAGCAGGTCCTGGAATTCCGCGCGATCGCGCTTGAAGCCGGTGGTGGAGACGTTGGCCAGGTTGTTGGAAATGGTCGTCAGGTTCATGTCCTGGGCGGACAAACCGGTCTTGCTGACCCAAAGTGCTGGAAGCATGTGCTTTCTCCTCGTGCGCCGGCCAGGCGCTACGCGCTGGTGTTAGCTGAGTTGCAGTACGCGAGCCATGGCAGCCGCGTCGTCTTCGGCGGTGCGCATCATCTTCACGTGCAGTTCGAACTGGCGGGACAGCGCCAGCATGGACGTCATCTCGGCAACGGCATTGACGTTGCTCGCCTCGAGAAACCCGGAGGTGACCCCGTACGTTGGCATCCGCTCGAGAGGTGCCCGCCCTTCATGCGGATCAGGCCGTCGGTGCCCTTCTCCAACTGCTGCGGATCGGGGTTGACCAGCTTGAGCCGATCCACCGTGACCACGATGTTCGGGTCCTCGCCCAGGGCGCGAATGCTGATGGTGCCGTCCTGGCCGATGTCCAGCTTTTCCTCCGGCGGAATGGCGATCGGCCCGCCGTTGCCGAGCACCGGCATGCCGTTGGCGGCGCGCAGCATGCCCAGCGAATCGATGTTCAGGCTGCCGGTACGCACGTAGGCCTCACTGCCGTCCGGTGCCTGCACGGCGATCCAGCCCTCGCCTTCCACGGCGACGTCCAGGTCACGACCGGTTTCCTGCAGCGCACCGGCGCTGAAATCGGTACCCGGGCGCTCCGACATGGCGTAGACGCGGGCCGGATAGCTGTCGCCGAACACCTGCATCGAACGCGCCTGCTCGAAGTCCCGGCGAAAGCCGGTGGTGGAAATGTTCGCCAGATTGTTGGCGTGGGCCTGCTGGGCCCGCGCGTTCTGGCTGGCACCGGTCATGGCTACGTAGAGCATCTTGTCCATCGAAATCTCCGAGACGCGAGATTGACGCTTGCGATTCTGTTATCGACGAAAATGCAAGGCGCGTGCCACAGACCCGACATAAACCCAACGCACTGAAATGTAGGGCTTTTCCAGAAAAGAAGAAGGCCCTGACGGGCCTTCTTTCACGGGAGCGGCGGAATACTGCCGCCAGCGGCAACGCGCTTGCCGCTCGGGCTCAGCGCAGGTTGATGATGGTCTGAGAGATAGCGCTTTCGGTCTCCACCGTTTTGGCGTTGGCCTGATAGTTGCGCTGGGCGACGATCAGGTTGACCAGCTGCGCCGTAAGATCGACGTTCGAGTCCTCCAGAGCACCGGACTGCAGAGAGCCCAGTGTTCCAGATCCTGGCGTTCCGATAGCGGGTTCCCCGGAAGCCAGCGTTTGCGCCCACGCTGTGCCACCTACCGAAGCAAGCCCTTGCGAGTTCGTGAAATTCGCCAACACCACCTGCCCGATCACCTTCGATTGACCATTGGTGTAGGTCGCGAACATCACGCCAGTGTCATCGATGGACAGCCCCGACAGCTGGCCCGTGGTGTAGCCGTCCTGGACCGGACTGCTCAATACCGCGAAGCTGGTATTCGTCTGGCTGATGTTACGCAGATCGATGGAAATACCACTCGCGCTGGCAGCTGCGCCATTGCTACCCCATGTAACTGGCGAGGTGGTCGAATCGGTTACCGTCGCCGGCACCCAGGTATTCAAGGTCAGGGTACCGTCGGCGTCACATCAAAGTCGGTGGATGCCAGGGAAGTCAGATCCAGCGCGCCAGCCGACGTGAAACCGATGCTCACCTCATACGCATCCGTAGAAGTCGGATCAGCCGGATTTCGCCCGTCTATGAGGGTGTACATGGTCCACTGGTTACTGTCGTCTTTCACGAAGTACTGGGTCATCGTATGGGCGTTTCCTTGCGTGTCATACAAGGGCACCGAGGTCGACCAGTTGTAAGTACTCGAATCGCTGGCATCGAAGGGGGTGTTAGTGGGAACGCTACTGTTGGAGTTCAGCGCCAGCGTCTCCACCACCGAGCTCGTAGCGTTCGGCGCCTGGTTGCTGCTATCAACCTTCAGATTGGTGGTAATGCCGCTGACGATATCGCCATTGGCATTGACGCCATAACCCTGCAGATTATATCCCTCGCTATTTATGACGTAGCCTTCGTCATCCGTCTTGAATGCGCCTGCGCGAGTATAAAGCATAGAGCCATTGTTACTGACCATGAAATAACCATTGCCACTGATCGCCAGATCAAGGCTATTTCCAGTGTTTGTGATATTCCCCTGGGTAAATTGCTGGGCAATATCCGCAGTCGTCACTCCGCTGCCGACCGCATTCCCTCCGGAGCCGAGCATGGAGGTGGCGTAAAGATCCGCGAACTCTGCGCGCGAAGCTTTGAAGCCGGTTGTGCCGACGTTCGCGATATTGTTTCCCGTTACGTTCAGATCCGTGCTGGCCGCATTCAGGCCGCTCAGCGCAACATTAAACGTCATAGCATTCTCCCAATGCGATTGATTAGTTACCGACGGTTCTAACTTGTGAAAGACCCACGCTTCCGATACCAGCCAGGTTAAGAGTCATCTCCGCTCCATCCTGCCCCAAGGTGACGCTATTTACTTTTGCCGGGAGGTACGTACTGAGCGCAGTGGTGGTTCCGTCGAGCGACGCTTCCGCCACGAAGGTGAAGGTCCCCGGATCGACAGTCTCACCACTGGAGTTGGTGCCATCCCAAATGAAATCGACGTTGCCGCTACTTTGATCCCCCAGGGAAATCGTTTTCACCAGCGACCCCGTACTGTCATAGATCTTCACATTGACGTTGCTGCCGGACGAAGGCATCACGACAGTACCGCTGAGGCTTTCACTGGTATCAACCAGCGCGGAATCCGTCTCTACGATCACCGAGCTCCCAACGAGGGAAGTTGCCTGCAGCGCCTGAGAAGACTGGTAAGTACTCAATAATGACGTCATCGATGTATTGAGATTTTCCATCGACTCAAGACTGCTGAACTGGGCAAGCTGAGCTACGAATTCGCTGTTGTCTTGCGGATCCAGAGGATTCTGATTATTAAGCTGCGTCACCAGCAACATCATAAAATCCGTTTTACCAAGGCTGCTGCTATCCGAGGACGAAGAGTCAGTTCCGGAGTATTGCGAAAGAACGGTGCTACTCACGCTACTGGTATCAATTGCCATCTTTCATGCTCCTTACTGACCCAGCGTCAAGACTTTCTGCAACATGGTTTTGGCGGTGTTCATCAGTTCGGCGTTAGTCTGAAACGACCGGCTTGCCGAAATCATGTCCGCCATTTCCTCGACGACGTTGACGTTCGGGTAATAGACGTAGCCCTTCTCGTCGGCCGCCGGATGATTCGGCTCATAGCGCGCCTGAAGCTCGCCCTGATCTTCAACAACACCGAGCACCTGAACGCCAACGCCTGCCTGCTGCTGCTCGGCGAACAACGAGCCGCTGCTGTCGCCGCCCGCCTGCTGCAGCATCGTGGCGAACACTGGATGGCGCGCGCGGTAGGTCTGATCGACGCTGGACGAAACCGTCTCGGCGTTGGCGATGTTGCTGGAGATCGTGTTGAGGCGAGTGCTCTGGGCGCTCATGCCGGTTCCGGCAATGTTGAAGACGCTGCTCAGTGACATGGTTGTTCGCTCCGTTATTCGCCGCGCAGGGCGTTCATCAGCCCGCGGAATTTACTATTGAGCAGGGTGAAGCTGGCCTGGAAATCGATCGCATTCTGGGCGTAGTTGGACTGCTCGATCTGCATATCGACGGTGTTCTGATCCAGCGAAGGTTGAGACGGAACCCGAAAGCGCAGGGCCGGGTCGGCCAACTCCATACCTTCAGCGGCGATGTGCCGCTCATTGGTACGCTCGACGCCGAACCCGCCCTGCGTGCGGGCAGCCTGCTGCGCAAGTACGGTCTTGAAATCGAGGTCGCGCGCCTTGTAATTCGGCGTATCGGCATTGGCGATGTTGTTGGCCAAGACCTCTGCGCGCTGCGCACGGAACCCCAGGGCTTTCTCGTGTATGCCCAGAGCCTTGTCGAAACTGATGCTCATCGGCTTGCCTCCATTGACTCGCTGACGAGACAAAAGCAAAGCCCATGCCACAAGCGCAAGCCCTTGATTATTCAAGGGTCGCCTGCTCAGTTGGTAGGAAGAAGCGTCAAAAGCGGCAAGCGATTACCGCCTTGCTTGCCGCCGAGCGACCGAGAGGTGACGGTTTTTGCCGTCACTTGGCCTTGTAGATGATACCGGGGCTGCACTGAACCATCTGATACAGCTCGGGCAGACCATTCAGCGCTTCGGAAGCGCCCAGAAACAGATAACCGCCGGGCTTGAGCGTGGCGTGGATGCGCTTGAGGATGTCTTTCTTGACGTCGGCCGAGAAGTAGATGAGTACGTTGCGACAAAAGACGATATCGAACTTGCCGAGCGCTGCGTAGCTGTCGAGCAGATTCTGCACGCGAAACTCGACACGCGCCCGGACAGCAGGCTTTACCACCCACGCCCCGGCCCCTTGGGCTCGAAGTAGCGCTGGAGCCGCTCACTCGACAACCCGCGTGCGATCGCCAGCGTGTCGTACTCGGCCGCCTTGCTGGCCGCGAGCATAGCCCCCGACAGCTCGGTCGCAACGATCTGCACGCCCAGCTTCGGCTGACTGGGCGAAGCCCTTTCGTATTCATCAACGGTCATTGATATGGAATAGGGCTCCTGGCCGGACGAACACGCGGCTGACCAGATCCGCAGACGCTGACCGACACCTGACTTCACCAACTCAGGGAAAACACGATTCTTGAGCACTTCGAAGGGGTAGGTATCGCGAAACCAGAGCGTCTCGTTGGTCGTCATGGCATCGACCACCTGCTCCTTCAAGCCCGAGCGCGGAGTCGCCTGGATCTTTCGAACCAACTCACCAAGGCTCTTGATACCCTGCTGCTCCATGAGCTTGTTGAGCCGACTGGAGACCAGATACTGCTTGTTGCTGCCAAGCAGAATCCCACAGGTCTTTTCCAGAAACGTTCGGAACTGCTCGAAATCCTGATCAACTGACACCAAATTCCCTCACTGTCGAATGCGAGGACCCAGCCTCAGTTTGCATCTGCCTGCCTGATTCGTTCCACGACGCGCCCGGCGAGATCATCGGGCTGAAACTTTGCCAGAAAGTCGTTGGCGCCAACACGCTTGACCATGTTCTGGTTGAAGACACCGGAGAGCGAAGTATGCAGCAGTACGTGCATGTTCTGCATGCGTGGATCGCGGCGGATTTCGGTGGTCAGCGTATAACCGTCCATCTCGGGCATTTCGATGTCGGAGATCAGCATCAGGAACTCATCTGCCGGAGCCCGCCCCTCGTCAGCCATGCGCTTCAGGTAAGTCAGCGCCTCGCGACCATCGTTCAAGGAGACCACTTCCACGCCGATGTTCTGCAGACAGCGTGTCACCTGCTTGCGAGCGACGGAAGAGTCATCGACGATCAATACCCGGCACGAAACGGCCTTGGACTGCACGTCGGAGTCTACCTCGGGCATCGGCATCGAATCGGATCCAGGCGTTGCCTCCGCCAGCACCTTCTCGACATCGATGATTTCGACGAGGCTACCATCAATATGGGTCACAGCCGTCAGGTAATGGTCGCGGCCGGCGCCTTTGGGAGGCGGAAGAATCTTTTCCCAGTTCATGTTGACGATGCGCTCCACGGACCGCACCAGGAAGCCGAGCGTACGATTGTTGTATTCGGTAATGATGGCGAAGCTGTTGCCGGCATCCTGAAGGCTGGACTTGCCGGTTGCCAATGCAAGATCGAGGATTGGCAGCGTGCTGCCCCGAATCGAAGCCACACCGCGAATGACGGGTGCTGACTGCGGCATATGGGTCAATTTGGGACAAGGCAGCACTTCCTTGACTTTGAACACGTTGATTCCATAGAGCTGCGCGCCGTCCAGGCGAAACAGCAGCAATTCGAGCCGGTTTTGCCCCACCAGCTGAGTGCGCTGATTAACCGAATCCAAAACACCGGCCATGCCAGTGACCTCTCTGATCAAATGAACGACGTTCGCCACGCGGGCATGTACTTTGCAACCAATACGGCATGAACAGGCGAATGACTATTTCTCGACATCTAACCTCCAGGCGTAAGCAAATACTCGCCTGGCTGGTCCTGCTATTGTCCGTCAGCAACGGCGCGCACGCCGAAGCCATGACTCATCCTGATCAACTTATCGACGCCGCCCGCAGCTTTCTTGAGCAAGCAGTGGACAATTATTTACAGCGTAGCGCCATCGACGGCCGGCGGGAGATTCACTTCAGCCGTCTCGACCCGCGCCTGCGCCTGGCCTATTGCGACGCACCCCTTAGCGCACAATTGGAAAGCCCCGATCAGCCAGTGGGCCGCGTGACCTTGAGAGTCAGCTGTAGCGGTAGCTCTCCCTGGTCAGTGTTCGTCCCTGCCCAGGTCAAGCTGTACCGCAAGGTCCTGGTTACCAATAAGGCCCTCCAACGCGGCGCGGCACTTGGCGATAGCGATATCAATGAGGCGGAACGCGACATCTCTCTGCTCACCCAGGGTTACCTGACGACCCCAGCGCAAGTCGCAGGGACCAAACTCACCCGCATCGTGCAGCCAGGCCAGGTGCTGACGCCGGCAATGCTGGAGCTGGCCGAGGTAATACGCAGGGGCGACCAGGTCGTTATCTCGGCCGGGAATCAATCGGTCAATGTGCGTATGCCAGGCGAGGCGTTAACCGACGGAGCGCCCGGCGAGCAGATCCGCGTGAAGAATCTTCGCTCGGGGCGTATAGTTAGAGCCCGCGTGACCGGCCCCGGGCAGGTCGAGGCCGCGATGTAACGCGTCACAGGCTCGACGCTTTTTTCCGCGGCGCCAGAAAAAATACTAAAGTTTCAGCACACCACGCCGAAAGCCAGGCAAGCGTACTGATTCTCGAGGTTTGCATCATGGTTATCGACTTCAACAGACCCAATGGCCCCGCCGGTCCCGGCGCCAGCCGTAGCAATCAGATTCAAGGCAGTGAGCGCCCGGCTGCGACGCAACCTTCCGACAACGCGGTGAGCAGCCAGGAGACCGGCGCTGCAGCTGGCGAGCCGGTACAGCTGAGCCCCGAAGCGCAGCGGCTGCAACAGGCCACCGAGCAGCTCAGTCAGCAGCCGGTCGTCGACCAGGCGCGTGTCGAGCGCATTCGCCAAGCGATTTCCGATGGCACTTATGAGATCGATCCGAAGCGCCTGGCCGCCAAGCTGACCGCCTTCGAATCGCAGCAGTAATCCCGAGGTAGATCCAGCCAGGTTCGAAATGCACGACGAAAATCTGCTGCAACAACTTGTCGATGACATCGATACCGCCAAGCAACTGCTCGAACTGATCGAGCACGAACTCGCGGCACTCGCCGAGCGAAACCTGGCCGAGCTGGAAATTATTCTGACGAAAAAGCAGCCTCTGTTAGCGCTGCTCGGCCAGCATGGCGTCGAGCGCAGCAGGATGCTCACTGAGCGCCAGTTGAGCAACGACCGTAGCGGGCTGGAAGCGTTTGCTTCGATCTCCTCGCAGGGTGACGCCATTCTGGCCCGCTCGTCCGAGCTTGAGGCGCTGCTGCAAGACTGCCAAGCCGCCAACGAACGCAACGGGCGACTGATTCGCGCCAATCAGGGTGCCGTCGGCAGCTTGCTCGCCATTCTGCAAGGCAGCAACGAAACGCCCGACCTGTACAATCGTCGTGGCGCCACCGCCAAAAGCAGCCAGCACCGGCCGCTGAGCCAGGCGTGACCATTACAACTCTAAGGATGCTCGGGCCCAGGCCCGTAACGCAGCATTGCCTAGTGCTGGAGAACAGCGGACGTGTCGAATCCGTTCTTTGACGAAGCCGGTCCGCAACCCCCGAAGGTTCTGACCGCCCCACTCGAAATACAGGCCAATCTAAAGCAGCTGCTGGACAACAACGTTCCTGTCAGCATCCGCTTTCTGGAGCGCAATCAGCGCTATCAGAGCTATTTAATCGATCTTCACCGTGACAGGGGCTGGCTCGCTTTCGACGAACTCATTCCCAGTGATGGTGATCGCCTGATGATGGCCAGCGAGCCGTTCGAAGCCGAAGCCTTCTATGAGGGGGCCCGCCTCTCTTGGAAAAACCATCAAACGGTACATCCAGCCGACTACGATGGGGCTCGCTGCTATTGGACGCCACTACCCGACGAGCTGACCTATCATCAGCGCCGCAATGCGTACCGTGCTCGGCTGGATTCGATACCTATCACCGCGACGCTCGGTGGCGCACCGCTGAGCAGGACACTCACCGGGCGACTGCTCGATCTTTCAGCCACAGGCTGCAAGATGAGCTTCAAAGGCAACGTCGAAACCGGTCTTCAGACTGGGCAGGTCTACCCGGACTTTTGCGCAGAGCTTCCCTCAGGTCCAGCCAAGTGCGCCGTGGAACTGCGGCACGTCAGCTATGATGAGCGCCGCGACGCTACTTTCTGCGGAATGCGTTTTTATCAAATGAGCGGATTGCTTCAGCGCCAAATAGAACGCTTCGTCTATCAGCTGCAACGCGAAGCCAGACGACACAGCGACGCGCCGTTCGCTTGAACCCGCCTGCCATTCCAGGGGAGTGGCAAGCCTCCCCCGATGAACCCGTTCAAGCGCACTTGAGAAACAAGTGGCGTCCCAGGCGAGGTTCGAACTCACAACCTTCCCCTTAGGAGGGGGATGCTCTATCCAATTGAGCTACTGGGACTCGGGGGCGCATGTTAACGACCCCCGGCATGTTTGTCATGCCCCGCGCCGGCTGTCATTTATCCCCTTGCATTTTGCACGAAGCCATCAGGCAGAGCTTGCAAAGTGCAAATCGCAGGCGCTAGAGCTGAAAGCATAACTTATTGATTTACAAGGTTTTTTTCGCATAAAACTGCTTGGCACGACACCTGCTATGCATTTCGCATTGAACTTTCGATCGCGAAGGAAACGCAGAGATGCCGAAGCCCCTTTATTTGATCAGCACCACAGCTGTCTCGATTGCCGCGGCATTTGCCCTGCAGCTGCCCTCCGCCGAAAGCACGCTGCCAACGCCAGCCCAGCCGCCACCTACGCACGCTCGATCTCCCCCCAACCGAATCAGCATCCCACGGCCAAGCTATTCAATCTCAGCGGCGATCACATCATCGCCCCCACCAGAGCCCAGCGCTGGGTGTTCTGACGATCCTTGGAGGAAAATGAGAATGTCCAAGCTAGCGGCTTATAGCCTTGTCCTGTTGGCCATATGCGGATTGACCGCACTCTGGGCACCAAGCGAAGCAGCTCGTGCTGTCAGCCAGTACGGCATGGCGATATTCAGTCTCTCGACGTTCGCCGGCCTGCTGATCGGGCGTCGAGTGAAGTTCGATCCCATCCTGCGCTAGCACGCAGTGCAACAGCACCATGCGCATGGGCAGCCGGTCACACATTGGCTTACAGATAGCAAAACGCCTTTACTAATCAAGCTGAAGACGTACAATTGGCGTCAGCAAGCCGACCATCTATAGTTTTTCAGGACAAGCGGAACAGCGCGGGTGGGCGGTTGTCAGACCGATGACTTCCACGGCAATTCGCTACCACGCAACCTGACTAACCGGTTTTACTATGCGCCCAATGAAACAGGCAGTTTATTCCAGCCGCACGGCTGACAAATTTGTGGTTCGGTTACCTGACGGCATGCGCGAGCGTATCGCCGAGGTATCACGCAACCACCACCGAAGCATGAACTCGGAGATCATTGCACGACTCGAGCAGAGCCTTCTGCAGGAGGGCGCGCTGGATGATGATCTGAACATGCGACTCGATAGCCCTGAGCTGAGTCTTCACGAGCGCGAACTGCTTCAGCGGTTCCGCCAGCTCACCCATCGCCAGCAGAACGCCTTGATCGCACTGATTGCGCAAGATACCGAGCTGGCCAAGGACGAAGCCTGACAGGCTCGCTGCCGCGAGACATATAAAAAAGCCGGCATTGTTCGCCGGCTTTTTGTGCTAGCGACCAAACACCTACCTATAGCAGGAACAGTGTCGCCAACCCCAGGAAGATGAAAAAACCACCGCTGTCGGTCATCGCCGTGATCATGACGCTCGCCCCCATCGCTGGGTCTCGCCCGAGCCGCGCCAACGTCATAGGAATCAGCACCCCCATAAGCGCAGCCAGCAGCAAATTCAACGTCATTGCCGCAGTCATCACCACGCCCAGCGCCCAGTTACCGTACAGCCAATACGCGACGAAACCTATCACCCCACCCCACAACAGGCCGTTGACCAACCCCACGCCGGCCTCCTTGCGCAACAGCCGCAGGGTATTGCCTGTACCGACCTGATCCAGCGCCATGGCCCTCACGATCATGGTGATGGTTTGATTTCCGGAGTTGCCGCCAATTCCCGCGACGATCGGCATAAGCGCAGCCAGGGCGACCAGCTTTTCGATCGAGCCATCAAACAGCCCAATTACACGGGAAGCCAGAAACGCAGTGACCAGATTGACAGCGAGCCAGGCCCAACGGTTACGCACTGACTTCCATACCGAGGCGAAGATATCCTCCTCTTCGCGAAGGCCCGCCATGTTGAGAACTTCACTCTCGCTCTCTTCGCGAATGAGGTCGACCATTTCATCGATGGTCAGGCGCCCGATCAGCTTGCCCCCCTTATCGACAACGGGCGTTGAAACAAGATCGTATCGCTCGAACGCCTGCGCAGCCTCGTAAGCATCTTCATCGGGATGAAAGGTCACCGGATCGGTGGCCATCACCTCGGCGACTTGTTTTTCGGGATCATTGACCAGCAACCGCTTTATCGGCAGCACACCTTTGAGCACACCGTCGTAATCGACCACAAACAGCTTGTCGGTATGCCCTGGCAGCTCCTTGAGACGACGCAGATAGCGTAATACCACTTCCAGACTGACATCTTCCCGGATGGTCACCATCTCGAAGTCCATCAACGCGCCGACCTGGTCCTCGTCGTAGGACAACGCGGAGCGGACGCGCTCGCGCTGCTGGGCGTCCAGGCTTTCCATCAACTCGTGAACGACGTCGCGAGGCAACTCCGGCGCGAGATCAGCCAACTCGTCGGCGTCCATCTCCTTGGCCGCCGCAAGAAGCTCCTGATCATCCATGTCGGCAATCAGCGTTTCACGGACCGCATCCGACACTTCAAGCAGGATATCGCCGTCTCGCTCGGTCTTGACCAGCTGCCAGACAGCAAGGCGCTCATCGAGCGGAAGCGCTTCGAGAATGTGGGCAACGTCTGCGGGGTGCAGCTCGTCGAGCCTCAACTGCAACTGCGCGAGATCATCGATCTGAGCAGGATCTGTCAGCGCTTCGCCGCCATGCTGCTGAGCGAGCGCCTCAGCAAGATCATGGCGATGCAGCAGTTCGAGCACCTGCGCCAGGCGATCCTGCAGTGTTTCTTGTGGCTTCTTGGCTTCTACTTCGGTCATGGCGCACTCCACCCCCAGCTCTGGGGCACGCCGGGAGAATCAGACAATCAAGCGGGCAGGCAGGAATTTGGAACGACTACTGGGTAAGTCCATGAGGGGGATTTGTTTCTACAAGCCCAACGGGGCGGACCGCGCAATGATAACACCGCAGCCGCTCAGCAATGCGAGCTTTCAGTGACAATACAAGTAGTTGCGCAACACAAATCCGCCTCCTGCAGTGTCGACGTCATCACGAGCGGCGAAGACACCATCCCTCGCACGACGCAAGAAGCGCTAGGCTCGATATGCCAGTCAAACGTCAAGGAGGACGAGAATGCCAAGACATACCGTTTTGGCCTGGTGCCTGCTCGCCTGCGCAGGCACCAGCGCACATGCCACCACTGTTTACCGCTGCGTCGACAGCGCCAACCATGTCAGCTTTCGCCAGCAGGGCTGTCCCGAAGAAATGATCGGCAAACCGCAAAAGATCAGCAACGTCAGCACCGACCACAGCAATCCGAGGCGCAGGGCGCCCTCAAGCAAGCCACGCGCCAGTCAAGGCGAAGCCAGAGAGCTCGTAGTCGTCGGCACTCATCACGACAAATGCGGAAGCCAGCTGACCAGCAGAGATCGCCGAAGGGCCATCATCGAGAAACGGATAGTGCCTGGAATGACCCAAGAGGACGTGCAGAGCGCCCTAGGCACGCCTGACAGAGTGGCAACAACTAACGGCAGGACCAGTGGCGCTATGAGAGCGAGCGCGGACGAAGCCGGACCGTCACCTTCGACAACGAAGGCTGCGTAACCACCAAGCGCTAGCCCGCATTTCTCACAGCCCTGCGCATTGGGCCGTTTTGACGGACGCAGGTCGTCGCAGGTGGCGCAGGCTGCCGACAGCGCTGATTTCGGGCAAGCGCCTGCGAGCGCGCTTGAACAAGGCGCTTGCGGCAGGGTGGACGGGGTGTGATGTGGAGGGGGACGGTGGGTGTGCGGCTGTCAGCGCGCCGCGGCGCTCAAGACATCGAAGGCGTGATCGAACACCTCCTGCTGCGGGAAGGCCGAACTCATGGCCACTTTGACCCGGCGCACGCTCACGGTGATGACCGCGCCGATCTTGAGCAGCTTCAGGCGGATGCTACCGGCCGTGGCCTGGGCCAGTTCGGTCCCCGACAGCGCCAGCCTGCGCAGGCTTTCGAGCAGCACGTAGGCGAACGAGGACAGCCACAGCCGCAGCTGGTTGCTGCGCAGCGTCGCGGTGGAGGTGCGGTCGGCGAACAGGTCGAGCTGACACTCCTTGATGCGGTTCTCCATCTCGCCGCGCGCGCAGTAGAGATCCTCATACAGCGCCTTGTCCGGCCAGTCCCCGACCGCAAGCGTGGTCACCACGAAGCGTGGGTTGGTCTTGCCCGGCAAGGCCTCGGCCTTGGCCACCACCCGGCGCTCGGCGCTCCAGCTTTTCCTCGTGCGGTAGTGCAGTTCCTGGAACACCCGTGCCGGGACTCCCGTCGCTTCGCACTGCGCCTGGGCCTGCCGCAGGCTCGGGCCGATGGCCCGGGTCAGGCGCGCGTTGCGCGCCAGTCCGAAGACATAATCGACCGACTGTGCTTCGCACCAAGTCATCAGGTCATCCCGGCAGAACCCCGAGTCGGCGCGCAGCACGATGCGCGTGTCTGGCCAGCGGGCGCGAATCTGCTTGACGATGCGTTGCACCTCTTCCAGCGCCCCGGCGGCGCCATCGACGTTGGCCGGGCGCAACTTGGCGCACAGCAGGTGACGGCCGCAGAAGATGTACAGCGGCAGGTAACAGTAACCCCCGTAGTAGCCGTGAAAGAACCGGCCCTCCTGCTGCCCATGCAGCGGATCGTCGGTGGCATCCAGATCCAGGATGATCTCCTCTGGCGGCCTGCGGTGGGCGTCCAGAAACAGATCGACGAACAGATCCTCGATCATGCCGGCCTGCGGCCGGATCTTGTGATAGCGCGAACTGCCCTGCGCCTGGAAGCGCTCCAGCCGGTTGAGCGTGCTCTTGCCGGCCAAGGGCGCACAGCGCGCACGTCCGGACTGCAGCTTGCCGATCACCGCGCCCAGCAGCGGGTCGTGGCGCAGTTGCTCGTGATCGTTGAGATCCTCGTAGCCCAGCGCGATGCCCATCACCCGCTGCGCCACCAGCGTGCGCAGCGGAAACTCCACCGCCTCGGGCATCCGATCGTCCTGGAAACAGCCGGCCAGGCGATCGAACAACCCCACCGCTTCATCGGTTTGTTTGAGCAGCAACGCGCCGCCATCCGAACTCACCCGACCGCCATCAAATCCGGCTACCACCGCGCGCCGCCCCACCCCTGAAAACGTGTACTGCTTCGGATTACACTGTGTCTGCATCGGGCCGCTCTCCGTTGTCGCGCTAAATCGTTCTTTGCACAACAATTTTCGCGCATCCGACGGCCCGGTGCATCTCTTCCTGTGAGAAATGCGGGCTAGATGGCTACACCGGCCCCAACAGCGGCTCGGGTGAAAGCGCGTGCCGGCCACGATGGGCCGTGCACCTCGTCTTTACGCAGTCCATGGAGCTGTCTCGATGAGCAAAGAAGGTTCGGTGCGGGCGCCGCGCGGGGTGGTGCTGACCTATCCCAACCGACATCACGAGCCCCAGCACGAACGAAGCGTCCACGCCGCGCTGGCCGAGCGGCTGGCAGACTTGCTGGGTTACCACTACGGCGGCGACTACCGCCCCGGAACGGTACCGGGCGGGCACATCTACCTGGTGCCTTCGGGAACCATTGTCGGCAGCCAGGAGGCGCGCGAGCTCGGCCTGGAGGCTGAAACCGACCTGTTTGGCGGCTTCGTTCCGCATCCCTTCGTGCAAACCAAGGCGATTACCCATCCGCTGGTGCGCAGCGAGGCCGATGCGCCGGTGGGCTGGTCCAGGGACTTCTGTGCGCAGGTGCGCGACAGCGTCCTGCCCGGTTACAGCGCATTCACCCGTGATGATGCCCGGGATGCCGGGTTGCGCCTGCTGCATGAAGGCCCCGTGCGGATCAAGCCGGTGCGCGCCACCGGCGGCCGTGGGCAGGTCGAGATCCACGACGTGGCGGCGCTGGATCAGGCGCTGGCGGAACTCGACGAGCGAGAGCTGGAAACCTATGGCTGGTGCTGGAAAGCAATCTCGCACAGGTGACCACGTTCAGCGTCGGGCAAGTGCAAGTCGGCGATCAACTGGCCAGCTACTACGGCACCCAGTGTCTGACGCCGGATAACAACGGTCAGCAGGTCTATGGTGGTTCCGATCTGGTGGTGGTCAGCGGCGATTTCGATGCGCTGCTGCGCTGCGATCTCGACGAGGCGACTCGTCTGGCCGTGGAGCAGGCCCGGGTCTATGACCGGGCGGCGCGCAGCTGCTTCCGGGGCCTGGTCGCCTCGCGGCGCAACTACGACATCGCCCGCGGTGTGGACGCCCGAGGCCGGGCCTGTTCAGGCGTGGCTCGAGCAGTCCTGGCGCATCGGCGGCGCCAGCGGTGCGGAAATCGCGGCGCTGCCAGGCGCTGCGCGCCGACCCCGAACGGGTCGTGCACGCGGCGACCCGCGAACTGTATGGCGAGAGTCAGGCGATTCCATCGGATGCCGAAGTGCTGTTTCGTGGTGAAGACAGCGAAATCGGTTTCGTGACCAAGTGCGTGGTGGTGCGGCATGGCAGCGCATAGCGGAGGCAATCGACATCCTGGTCGATGAGGAGCACATCGCCGGGACCTTTCTGACGCCACCGCCGCGTATGCCCGGAGTGCTCTTCGTGCACGGCTGGGGCGGCAGCCAGCAGCGCGACCTGGAGCGCGCACGGGGCATCGCCGGGCTCGGTTGCGTGTGTCTCTCGTTCGACCTGCGCGGGCACGGTCAGACCTTCGCGCAGCAGCAGACCGTGACGCGCGAGCAGAATCTCAACGACGTTCTGGCTGCCTACGACATGCTGGCGGCTCACCCGCATATCGACCCGGCGGCCATCGCCGTGGTCGGGACCAGCTATGGCGGCTACCTGGCTGCGCTGCTGACCGGCTTGCGCCCGGTGAAATGGCTGGCCCTGCGAGTGCCGGCGCTGTATCGCGACGAGGATTGGGCGGTGCCCAAGCGCCAGCTCGATCGCGCAGTGCTCAATGAGCTGCGCACCAGTCGCGTGCTGCCGACCGAGAACCGGGCCCTGGCGGCTTGCGCGCGGTTCGAGGGCGATGTGCTGCTGGTCGAGTCGGAGAAGGACCACCTGGTGCCGCACCAGACGATCATGAACTACCGGGCCGCCTTCCAGAAAACCCACTCGCTGACCCATAGGATCATCTTCGGCGCGACCATGCGCTGAGCCATGAGCGCTGCCAGGAGGCCTACACCTCGATTCTGGTCAACTGGACGACCGAGATGGTCATCGGCGCGCGTCTGCACGAGCGCTCTGCCGGTGGCTTCCGCCCGGTCGCGAGCCGCCGCCGGACTGAGTTCAGCGCGGCGGCGTAGGCGGTGGGTTGGGGCCGACGAAGCGGCTCCAGCGCCGGTCCAGCACCTGTTGCTTGAGCACCTCGAGCACATCGACGAGAACCTCCTCCAGGGCCAGATCGGTGTTTTCGTCCTGATACACCCAGGCGTCGAAGCACTCGTCGGCCAGGCGATTGGCCAGCGCCTGGAACTGCTCGCCGCGCAAGCCCTCGACAGCTGCCCTGATCAGCCGCGTGACAATGTCTATGAGGGCCGTGCCCAGGCTATCGGCCAGATGGCCACCGAGCGGCAGGCGACGCAGGCGCGAATCTCCGGGGTGTCTTCCATGGCCTGGTGGATCAGCTGGCTGACGTACCCGTCGATGTCGCCGCGGTTATCGCGGTAGCCGCTCTCCAGCATGCTCTGCACGCGGCGCGCGATGTCGGCGATCAGCCGCTGCTTGCGCGGCCGGATCACCTCTTCGATCAGCCGGCGCGACAGGTTCGTCGGTACTGCCGAGCTCCTGCTGCATGCGGCCGAACAGGCGCACCATCACCCGGTCGGAGAGTTCCTCGATCAGCAGCAGGTAATAGCGGTTGATCACCCGTACAGCGCCCAAGTGCGCATGTCGATCACGCCCAGGCGCTGCAGGCGAATCAGCAGGGCGCCCACGCGCAGCACCCGCAGCCAGCGGAAACCGGAGAGCGGTATGCAGCCGAGCACGTCGTACCAATGGGCGAACGGGTAGTAGTACCAGCGCGCATAACGGCGCTCGAACAGGGTGATGGTCCAGCCGAGTAGCACATCGAACAGAAACACCGCCACGAAGGCCAGGTCGATGAGCGGAAAGTGGGCGTGAACACGCTGGTCGTAGAGGCGGTGGGCAGCCGGCGCCACCTCGGCGATAAGCTGGTTGATCTGCGGCACCGCGAACAGGCTGTCGAACAGGTTCAGCCCCAGGTTGAGGCAAACCAGCGCCACGACCAGCGCTTCCCAGGCCGCATGCAGGCCCTCGCGGGTCCGCATGCGCCGGTCGAGCGGTGAATCAGGCGTGCGTCGCATCGGGCGTGGCGGCCTGCCAGAGTACCTCGGCGCAGCTGGCGGCGCGCGATCAGGCGAGCCGCGACGAACAGCAGGTCGGACAGGCGATTCAGGTAAGCCAGCAACACGGGCCGCAACGGCTCACTGGAACTGAGCTGTTGGCAGCGTCGCTCGGCGGTACGCGTCAGGCTGCGGCACAGATGGGCCTGCGCGATGAGGCGCGAGCCCCCCGGCAGGATGAACTCCTTGAGCGGGCCGAGTTCGGCATTCCAGCGATCGATCGCAGCCTCCAGGCGGGCGACTTCCGCCTCGTCGAGTGCCTGGTACTCGGGCATCGCCAGCTCACCGCCGAGGTCGAACAGGCGGTGCTGGCAGGGCGCGAGCACCGGAATCAGCTCATCGAGCGCCGGCCACTGGATCTGCGCTTCGGCCAGTTCGGCCAGCAGCAGGCCGAGGTGGCTGTTGAGGGTGTCGACCTCGCCCATGGCCTCGACGCGCGGATGGTCTTTCGCCACCCTGCGGCCGTCGCCCAGGCCGGTTTCACCGCGGTCGCCGGTGCGGGTGTAGATCTTGGAAAGTCGGTTGCCCATTGCATGTCCTTGTCAGCTGTTGGCCGGCTCGGCTGTGGCCAGCGGTAAACGCAGGGTGAAGATGGCGCCCTGGCCGGGTTGCGACTGGACTTCCATCTGCCCCTTGTGATTGTTGGTGATGATGAAATACGAAACGGAAAGGCCCAGTCCGGTTCCCTGGCCGACCTCCTTGGTGGTGAAGAACGGCTCGAAGATGCGCTTGCGCACCGCCTCGGGAATGCCGCCGCCGTTGTCCTCGACCTGGATCTCCGCCCACGGCGGGTGGAACCGGGTGCGCAGGATAATCTGTCCCGGGCGGTCGCGGTCCTGCTTCTGGTGAATCGCCTGCGCCGCGTTCTTCAGCAGGTTGAGTAGCACCTGCTCCAGCTCGTTGCCGATGCAGGGCACCCGGTCGACCCGAGGGTCGAAGTCGCGGACGATACGGATGGCCTTGAAGTCGAAGCTGTCGAGCAGGGCGAAGTCGTTGCCGGCGATCTCCAGCGCCTGCTCGATCAGCCCGGTGAGCTGGCATTCGGCGAGCTGGCGGTTGCTCATGCGGCTGAAACTGAGCATGTGGCTGACGATCTTGGCCGCGCGCGAGCCGGCCTGCTGAATGCCGTCGAGCATCAGCGGGATTTCGCGCTTGTGCAGGTAGCGGTTGACGGCATCGAGGTGCACGCCGGTCTCCTCGGCCACCTCGCGGTTACGCTCCAGTTCGGGCGACAGGCGCCGGCGGATGTTCTGCACGTTGTGCAGGATCGCGCCCAGCGGATTGTTGATCTCGTGGGCCATTCCCGCCGCCAGGCTGCCGACCGACAGCATCTTTTCCGACTGCACCATCATTTCTTCCAGGCCGATGCGCTGGGTGATGTCGTCGATGCGGATCACCACGCCGCGTCCGGCGGCCCCGCTCAGCGGATAGAAAGTAAGGGTGTAATGCCGCATTTCATCGTTGCGCGTCCAGGTGACCCGCTCGATGACCTCCACCTCGCGGCGTTCGGCGGTCCGGCGGATCTGCGCGAGGTAGGGTTTGAGCGGCTCGAAGGCGATGAAGATCGGCTGGTTCAGCGCATCGTCCAGGGGGTGCCGGACAGCACGCTGGCTTCGCGATTCCACTGCGTGATGTAGAGCTGTTCGTCGAGGGCGATCAGTGCGGACGGCATCGAGTCGATGATGCTGTTGAGGTAGTTCTGGAAACCGGTGAGTTTCTGCTCGATCTTGCTGCGTACCTGAACCTCCAGCTCCAGGCGGCGGTTGGAGTTGCGCGTTTCCTCGGCCAGCCCCTGGGCCTGACTGAAGCTTCCTGGCATCGTCGCGGGCACGCTTGAGCTGCTGTTCGCGTGCTCGATGCGCGACAGCATGGTGTTGAACGCATCGCCCAGGCGGCCGATCTCGTCGCCGTTGCCCGGCGCCGAACGCAGGGCGTAGTTTTCCTCGCGCGTGACCTGTCTGGACAGCGCCTCCAGGTCACGGATCGGTTGGGTGATCAGCCGACGGATCTGTCGTGCGACCAACAGCCAGAGCAGCAGGCTGATTACCAGGATCGCCGCGCTGGCGGTAAGCGTGCCGGTGTAGAAGGCGCCCGGCAGTTCGCTGCTGATCACCAGCAGTAGATGGCCGGGTGCGCCCGCTGCCTGGGGCAGCTCGCTGAGAAAGCTGGCGCGGATCTCGCCGGCGCGCAGCTGGCGCCTCGTCCATGCGTTCCGGCA
>LZQQ01000042.1_pt1 | contig 20440 bp, 34 predicted proteins | sample 768581 | NCBI WGS metagenome assembly LZQQ01 (sample SAMN05207185, study PRJNA324510) | oil field metagenome | isolation source: sample BH-FW-20 from oil reservoir | place: India: Bombay High | collected 2015-11-25 | reverse complement strand
TCCGCCACCCGCTGCCGCCACGACCGCCGAGCAGTTGCATGGTGCCGTTCATGTCCACCACGATCTCGGTGGTGTAGCGGTCCTGGCCGTCCTGTCCCTGCCACTTGCGGGTCTGCAGGCGGCCTTCGATGTAGCACTGCGAACCCTTGCGCAGGTACTCGCCGGCGATTTCCGCGACCTTGCCGAACAGCACCACGCGGTGCCACTCGGTGCGCTCCTGCAACTGGCCGGACTGCTTGTCCTTCCAGCTGTCGGTGGTGGCCAGGGTGATGTTGGTCACCGCATTGCCATTGGGCATGTAGCGGGTTTCCGGATCACCGCCGACATTGCCGATCAAGATGACTTTGTTCACCCCTCTGGCCATGGGTAACTCCTTTGCTTGGTTTTCGCGCCGGCGGCTGCACCGGCGCGATGAAGATTGAGTCGAAGGTCGGCCATCTTACTCCACCCTCCCCGGCCGGCCAACCGACCGTTCGGTGCGGCGCGACCTGCATCACCGTCGATCAGGCCAGCATCGCCACGCGCTCGAGCTCGGCGCGGTCCAGCCGCTGGGTATCGACCTTGACGTAGGCGGCCGCCTCGTCGTCGACCACCACCGCGTCGGTGACTCCCGGTACCGCGCACAGCCGCGCGGCCAGGTCCGAGAGCGCCAGCGCCGCAGGGCTCAGCGGCAGGCGCAGGCTGGTGACGTAGGGCGGCTCGGCCATGCGCAGCACCACCACCAGCCAGAGCAGGCAGAGCAGCGCGCAGCCCCCGAACACGTAGCCGAGCCGCCCAGCTGGTAGAGCCAGCCGCCGAGCACGCCGCCGAGCGCCGCGCCGAGAAACTGGCTGGTGGAATAGACGCCCATCGCGGTGCCCTTGCCGCCGGCCGGCGCGACCTTGCTGATCAGCGACGGCAGCGAGGCCTCAAGCAGGTTGAAGGCGGTGAAGAACACCACGATGCCGATCACCAGCGGCAGCAGCCCGGTGCCGAACGTGAGGAAGAACAGCTCGCAGAGCAGCAGGCAGGCCACGGCGCCGAGCAGCACGCGGCGCATCTGCCGCTTCTTCTCGCCGTAGATGATGAACGGCAGCATGCCGAAGAAGCCCACCAGCAGGGCGGTCAGGTACACCCACCAGTGCTCGCCCTTGGCCAGCCCGCCCTGCTCGACCAGCGCCAGCGGCAGCGCGATGAAGCTGGCCATGAGGATCGCGTGCAGGGCCAGGATGCTGAAGTCCAGCCGCAGCAGGTCGGGATGGCGCAGCGTCGGGGCCAACGCCTGGCGCGCCACCCCGGACTCGCGGTGACGCAGGTGCGTCTGGGTGCGCGGCACCAGCGCCACCAGGCCGATGCCGGCCAGCGCCATCAGCGTGGTGACCCAGAACAGCCCGGACAGGCCGAACGCCCGGGTGATCAGCGGTCCGACCACCATCGCCACGGCGAACGACAGGCCGATGCTCATGCCGATCATGGCCATCGCTTGGTGCGGTGCTGCTCGCGGGTCAGGTCGGAAAGCAGCGCCATGATCGCCGCCGAGATGGCACCGGCGCCCTGCAGCACGCGCCCGGCGATCACGCCCCAGATGGAGTCGGCGCTGGCCGCCAGCGCCGCGCCGGCGGCGAATATCAGCAGGCCGACGTAGATGACCGGGAGGCGCCCGATGCGATCGGAAAGCATGCCGAACGGAATTTGCAGCAGCGCCTGGGTCAAACCATAGGCACCGATGGCCATGCCGATCAGGGTGGGAGTGGCTCCCTCGAGATCCATGCCATAGGTCGCCAGCACCGGCAGGACCATGAACATGCCGAGCATGCGGAAGGCGAAGAGCAGCGCCAGCGTGCCGGCTGCACGTGTTTCCCGGGCACTCATGCGGTCGCTGTGGGGATCCTGCATCTGGAGTCTCGCTCGATTGAACCGGGCGGCGATTCTAGCAGCACGCCCCCGTCGGGCACAGGCGCGGTACTTTGCCGCCCCGTTCCGGGCGGCCGTATACTCACGGGTTTCCCGCCCGCCATGCGAGGCTGTTTTGGACAAGATCCTGATTCGTGGGGCCCGCACCCACAACCTGAAGAACATCGACCTCACCCTGCCCCGCGACAAGCTGGTGGTCATCACCGGCCTGTCCGGTTCCGGCAAGTCGTCGCTGGCCTTCGACACCCTCTACGCCGAGGGCCAGCGGCGCTACGTCGAGTCGCTGTCGGCCTACGCGCGGCAGTTCCTGTCGATGATGGAAAAGCCCGACGTCGACACCATCGAGGGCCTGTCGCCGGCCATTTCCATCGAGCAGAAGTCGACCTCGCACAACCCGCGCTCGACGGTCGGCACCATCACCGAGATCTACGACTACCTGCGCCTGCTCTACGCCCGCGTCGGCACCCCCCGCTGCCCGGATCACGACGCCCCGCTGGAGGCGCAGACGGTCAGCCAGATGGTCGACCAGGTCCTCGCCCTGCCCGAGGGTCGCAAGCTGATGCTGCTGCGCCGGTGATCCGCGAGCGCAAGGGCGAGCACCTGGCGGTGTTCGAGGAGATGCGCGCGCAGGGCTACGTGCGGGCGCGGGTCGACGGCCGCCTTTACGAACTGGACGAGGTACCCAAGCTCGACAAGCAGAAGAAGCACTCGATCGACATCGTCGTCGACCGTTTCAAGGTGCGTGCCGACTTGCAGCAGCGTCTCGCCGAATCCTTCGAGACGGCGCTGAAGCTGGCCGATGGCATCGCCCTGGTGGCGCCGATGGAGGACGAGGAAGGCGAGGAGCTGATCTTCTCGGCCCGCTTCGCCTGTCCGATCTGCGGCCATTCGATCAGCGAACTCGAACCCAAGCTGTTCTCGTTCAACAACCCGGCCGCGCCTGCCCCACCTGCGACGGCCTCGGCGTGAAGCAGTTCTTCGACGCCAAGCGGCTGGTCAACGGCGAGCTGACCCTGGCCGAGGGCGCAATCCGTGGCTGGGACAGGCGCAACGTCTACTACTTCCAGATGCTCAATTCGCTGGCCTCGCACTACGGCTTCAGCCTCGACAAGCCGTTCGACGCGCTGACCGCCGACCAGCAGAAGGTCATCCTGCGCGGCAGCGGCCGGGAGAGCGTCGAGTTCCGCTACCTCAACGACCGCGGCGACATCGTCAAGCGCGCCCACCCGTTCGAGGGCATCATCCCCAACCTCGAGCGCCGCTACCGGGAAACCGAATCGACCACCGTGCGCGACGATCTGGCCAAGTTCCTCAGCACCCAGCCCTGCCCCGAGTGCCTGGGCACGCGTTTGCGCCGCGAGGCGCGCCACGTGTGGGTCGGCGACAAGACGCTGCCGGCGGTCACCGGCCTGCCGGTGGGCGATGCCTGCGAATATTTCGGCGAGCTGCACCTCACCGGCCGCCGCGGCGAGATCGCCGACAAGATCCTCAAGGAGATCCGCGAGCGCCTGCAATTCCTGGTCAACGTCGGCCTCGACTACCTGACCCTGGACCGCAGCGCCGACACCCTGTCCGGCGGCGAGGCGCAGCGCATCCGCCTGGCCAGCCAGATCGGCGCCGGCCTGGTGGGCGTCATGTACATCCTCGACGAACCCTCCATCGGCCTGCACCAGCGCGACAACGAGCGCCTGCTGGGCACCCTCACCCACCTGCGCGACCTCGGCAACACGGTGATCGTGGTCGAGCATGACGAGGACGCCATCCGCCTGGCCGACTACGTGGTGGACATCGGCCCGGGCGCCGGCGTGCATGGCGGCCAGGTGGTCGCCGAAGGCACGCCCGGCGAGATCATGGAGCACCCGCATTCGCTGACCGGCAAGTACCTGTCGGCCGCGAGAAGATCCGCTACCCGGCCAAGCGCACGCCGCGCAACCGCAAGCAGGTGCTGAGCCTCAAGGGCGCGCGCGGGAACAACCTGCGCGGCGTCGATCTGGAGATCCCGATCGGGCTGCTGACCTGCATCACCGGCGTGTCCGGCTCCGGCAAGTCGACGCTGATCAACAACACCCTGTTCCCGATCACCGCCACCGCCCTCAACGGCGCGACCACGCTGGATGTCGCGCCCTACGACAGCTTCGACGGGCTGCAGCATCTGGACAAGGTGGTCGACATCGACCAGAGCCCGATCGGCCGCACCCCGCGCTCCAACCCGGCGACCTACACCGGGCTGTTCACGCCGATCCGCGAACTCTTCGCCGGCGTCCCGGAAGCGCGCTCGCGCGGCTACGGCCCGGGGCGCTTCTCCTTCAACGTCAAGGGCGGCCGCTGCGAGGCCTGCCAAGCGACGGCGTGATCAAGGTGGAGATGCACTTCCTCCCGGACATCTACGTGCCCTGCGACGTCTGCAAGGGCAAGCGCTACAACCGCGAGACCCTCGAGGTGAAGTACAAGGGCCGCAGCATCCACGAGGTGCTGGAGATGACCATCGAGGAGGCCCGCGCCTTCTTCGATGCCGTTCCGGCGGTGGCGCGCAAGCTGCAGACGCTGATGGACGTGGGCCTGTCCTACATCAAGCTCGGCCAGAGCGCGACCACGCTGTCCGGCGGCGAGGCGCAGCGGGTCAAGCTGTCGCGCGAGCTGTCCAAGCGCGATACCGGCAAGACGCTCTACATCCTCGACGAGCCGACCACCGGCCTGCACTTCGCCGACATCCAGCAACTGCTCGACGTACTCCATCGCCTGCGCGACCACGGCAACACGGTGGTGGTGATCGAGCACAATCTGGACGTCATCAAGACCGCCGACTGGATCGTCGACCTCGGCCCGGAGGGCGGTTCGCGCGGCGGACAGATCATCGCCTGCGGCACGCCGGAGGAGGTCGCGGAGAACGAGGCGTCCCACACCGGCCACTTCCTCAAGCCGCTGCTGGCCCGCGACCGCGCGTCCTGAGGCGGACAGCCGATACGAAAAAGCCGGGCGATTGCCCGGCTTTTTCCTTTCCCGCGATTACCTTCAGGCGACCTGGCTGGGATCGACGCCCAGGCCCTTGGCCACCCCCGCCCCATAGGCCGGATCGGCCTTGAAGAAGTGTGCCAGCTGGCGCAACTGCACGTCGCGGGTCACCGATTTCATCGCGCCGACGATGTTGTCGATCAGCAGCGCACGCTGGTCGTCGTTCATCAGCTGGAACAGCGCACCGGCGTGGCTGTAGTAATCGCCGTCCTCGCGGTGATCGTAGCGAGTCGCCGCGCCTTCGAGCGCCTGGGCCGGCTCAGCGTACTGCGGCGCCTGCTTGGGCGCAGCCGAGTAGCTGTTGGGCTCGTAGTTCGGTGCCGCTCCGCCGTTGCCGTCGAAACGCATCGCGCCGTCGCGCTGGTAGTTGTGGTAGGGGCAACGCGGCGCATTGACCGGCAGCTGCTGGTAGTTGGTCCCGACCCGGTAGCGCTGGGCGTCGGCGTAGGCGAACACGCGCCCCTGCAGCATGCGGTCCGGCGACAGGCCGACCCCGGGCACCACGTTGCTCGGCGCGAAGGACGCCTGCTCCACTTCGGCAAAGTAGTTCAGCGGATTGCGGTTGAGCTCGATGACACCGACCTCGATCAGCGGGAACTCCTTCTGCGACCAGGTCTTGGTCACATCGAACGGATTCTCGGCACGCTGCGCCGCCTCGGCCTCGCTCATCACCTGCATGCATACGCGCCAGCGCGGGTAGTCGCCCCGCTCGATCGCCTCGAACAGGTCGCGCTGCGCGTAGTCCGGATCCGCCCCGGCCAGGCGCGCCGCTTCGGCCGGCGGCAGGTTGCGGATGCCCTGCATCGACTTGTAGTGCCACTTGACCCAGTGCCGTTCGCCGTGCGCGCTGATCAGGCTGAAGGTATGACTGCCGAAGCCGTGCATGAAGCGGTAGCCGTCCGGAATGCCGCGGTCGGAAAACAGGATGGTCACCTGGTGCAACGATTCGGGCGAAAGGGACCAGAAGTCCCACATCATCTGCGGGCTCTTCAGATTGGTCCACGGGTCGCGCTTCTGCGTATGGATGAAGTCGGGGAACTTCAGGGGGTCGCGCAGGAAGAACACCGGCGTGTTGTTTCCCACCACGTCCCAGTTGCCTTCCTCGGTGTAGAACTTGACGGCGAAGCCGCGTGGATCGCGCTCGGTATCGGCCGAACCGCGCTCACCGCCGACGGTGGAGAAGCGCAGGAACATCGGAGTCTGCTTGCCAACCTGCTCGAACAGCTTGGCCTTGGTGTAGCGGGTGATGTCCTGGGTCACGGTGAAGGTGCCGTACGCCCCCGAGCCCTTGGCATGCACGCGACGCTCGGGAATGACCTCCCGGTTGAAATGCGCGAGCTTCTCCACCAGATGGAAATCATCCAGCAACAGAGGGCCACGCGGACCTGCACTACGGGAATTCTGGTTGTCGGCCACCGGGATGCCACTGGCCGTGGTAAGGATCGTGCGCTCGCTCATTTGCTGCTCCTTTTGCTGTTCTTCCGCCGTTGCGGTACAGGAGCCACGTTACCCGTGCGCCGAGCGCCGTCCCAATTCATTGATTCAAGCCAAGCGATAGAGACAGCCTAAACCGCAGGCATAAAAAAACCGGGCCTGGGCCCGGTTCTTCTTGGCAATCCACCTTATTCGGCGGATTCGACCTCACCGCCGACCGGACGGTCGACCAGCTCGACGTACGCCATGGGCGCGTTGTCGCCCGCGCGGAAGCCGCACTTGAGGATGCGCAGATAGCCGCCCTGACGGTTGGCATAGCGCTTGCCCAGATCGTTGAACAGCTTGCCGACAGCAGTTTTCGACCGGGTGCGGTCGAAAGCCAGGCGACGGTTGGCCACGCTGTCTTCCTTGGCCAGGGTGATCAGCGGCTCGGCAACGCGGCGCAGCTCCTTGGCTTTCGGCAGGGTGGTCTTGATCAGTTCGTGCTCGAACAGCGACACCGCCATGTTCTGGAACATAGCCTTGCGGTGTGCGCTGGTGCGGCTCAGGTGACGGCCACTTTTACGATGACGCATGATTGAAATTCCTTACCAAACCTTCAGTTCGGTGACTAGAGACGATCAGGCAGTCGCCTTGTCGTCCTTCTTGAGACTTGCCGGCGGCCAGTTATCCAGGCGCATACCGAGGGACAGACCACGAGAGGCGAGCACGTCCTTGATCTCGGTCAGGGACTTCTTGCCCAGGTTCGGCGTCTTCAACAGCTCGACTTCGGTGCGCTGGATCAGGTCACCGATGTAGTAGATGTTTTCTGCCTTCAGGCAGTTTGCCGAACGGACGGTCAGCTCCAGGTCGTCTACCGGACGGAGCAGGATCGGATCGATCTCGTCTTCCTGCTCGACCACGACCGGCTCGCTCGCGCCCTTGAGGTCGACGAAGGCGGCCAGCTGCTGCTGCAGGATGGTGGCGGCACGACGGATCGCCTCTTCGGGATCCAGGGTACCGTTGGTTTCGAGGTCGATGACCAGCTTGTCCAGGTTGGTACGCTGCTCGACACGGGCATTCTCGACCACGTAGGCGACACGGCGAACCGGGCTGAAGGTGGCGTCAAGCTGAAGACGACCGATGCTACGGCTTTCGTCCTCTTCGCTCTGACGCGCGTCAGCCGGCTCGTAACCGCGACCACGCGCGACCTTGAGCTTCATGTTGAGCGAACCGTTGGCCGCCAGATTGGCGATCAGGTGATCGCCATTGACGATTTCCACATCGTGATCCAGCTGGATGTCGGCGGCGGTAACCGGGCCCGGACCTTTCTTCATCAAGCTCAAGGTCACTTCATCACGGCCATGCAGCTTGATGGCGAGACCCTTGAGGTTGAGCAGGATTTCGATCACGTCTTCCTGGACGCCTTCGATCGCGCTGTACTCGTGGAGCACGCCATCGATCTCAGCCTCGACTACGGCGCAGCCGGGCATGGAGGACAACAGGATACGACGCAGCGCGTTGCCCAGGGTGTGGCCGAAACCACGCTCGAGAGGCTCGAGCGTGATCTTGGCGCGGGTCGGACTGACCACCTGCACATCGATATGGCGGGGGGTCAGGAACTCATTTACCGAACTCTGCATGGATACACCTATTTTCTAGCCCTTACTTGGAGTAGAGCTCGACAATCAGGTTTTCGTTGATGTCGGCGGACAGATCGCTGCGAGCCGGCACACTCTTGAATACGCCGGACTTCTTATCGGCGTCCACTTCGACCCACTCCACGCGGCCACGCTGGGCGCAGATTTCCAGGGCCTGGGCGATACGCAGCTGGTTCTTGGACTTCTCGCGAACGGCAACCACGTCACCAGCCTTGATCTGATAGGACGGGACGTTCACGGTCTGGCCGTTGACGCTGATGGCCTTGTGCGAAACCAGTTGGCGCGATTCGGCGCGGGTTGCACCGAAGCCCATGCGGTATACGACGTTGTCCAGGCGGCATTCGAGCAGCTGCAGCAGGTTCTCGCCGGTTGCGCCCTTGCGACGGGCCGCTTCCTTGTAGTAGCTGCTGAACTGGCGCTCGAGCACGCCATAGATGCGACGGACCTTCTGCTTCTCGCGCAGCTGAGTGCCGTAGTCGGACAGACGGCCGCGACGCTGGCCGTGGACACCCGGGGGCGTCTCGATGTTGCACTTCGACTCCAGCGCACGAACGCCGCTCTTCAGGAAGAGGTCGGTGCCTTCACGGCGAGACAGTTTGCACTTGGGACCAATATAACGAGCCATTTCTCACTGTCTCCTATTACACGCGACGCTTCTTCGGCGGACGGCACCCGTTGTGCGGGATGGGCGTCACGTCGGTGATGCTGGCGATCTTGTAACCGCAGGCGTTGAGTGCACGCACAGCGGACTCACGACCCGGACCCGGGCCCTTGACGTTCACGTCGAGGTTCTTCAGGCCGTATTCGAGGGCGGCCTGGCCGGCACGCTCGGCAGCGACCTGGGCCGCGAACGGAGTGCTCTTGCGCGAGCCACGGAAACCGGAACCACCGGAGGTCGCCCAAGACAGTGCATTGCCCTGACGGTCGGTGATGGTCACGATGGTGTTGTTGAAGGACGCGTGGATATGGGCGATGCCATCAACCACCGTCTTTTTGACTTTCTTACGAGGACGAGCAGCAGGTTTTGCCATGATTCAGATTCCTGTCGATTCGCGAATCGCGATTACTTGCGGATCGGCTTACGCGGGCCCTTGCGGGTGCGCGCGTTCGTCTTGGTCCGCTGACCGCGAACGGGAAGACCACGACGATGACGCAGGCCGCGGTAGGCACCCAGGTCCATCAGACGCTTGATCTTCATGTTGACTTCGCGGCGCAGGTCACCTTCGGTGGTGAGCTTCGCGACTTCGCCACGCAGCTGCTCGATCTGCTCGTCGGACAGATCCTTGATTTTCGCCGCGGGATTGACGCCCGTGGCGGCACAGATGTTCTGTGCGGTGGTGCGACCAACACCGTAGATATAGGTCAGCGAGATAACAGTGTGCTTGTTATCCGGAATGTTGACGCCTGCAATACGGGCCATTCAGTGAAACTCCAAGTGACAGCTACCTACGCCCCGGAAGCCAAGAAAAGGGCGCGAGATATTAGCGCTGTAGTAATAAATATTCAACCCGGCAGCACACTAGCTGCCGGGCTATTCACGCGTGCTTCACAATCAGCCTTGGCGCTGCTTGTGGCGTGGTTCCGCGCTGCAGATCACCCGCACGATACCGTCGCGACGGATGATTTTGCAGTTACGGCACAGCTTCTTCACCGATGCACGAACTTTCATCACCAACTCCTCGAACCCAAGGGACGGTCAGCGCAGCATGCCGCTGCCGTAACCCTTCAGGTTGGCTTTCTTCATGAGGGACTCGTACTGGTGCGACATGAGATGGGATTGCACTTGTGACATGAAATCCATCACCACGACGACCACGATCAGCAGCGAGGTCCCGCCAAGGTAGAACGGCACGTTGGCCGCCACCACCAGGAACTGGGGCAGCAGGCATACAGCCGTCATGTAGAGGGCACCGAACAGGGTCAAGCGGGTCAGCACGCCATCGATATAGCGTGCCGACTGCTCGCCCGGGCGAATGCCGGGAATAAACGCACCCGATTTCTTCAGGTTCTCCGCGACGTCCTTGGGATTGAACATCAGAGCCGTGTAGAAGAAGCAGAAGAAGATGATGCCGGCGCTGAACAGCAGGATGTTCAGCGGCTGCCCCGGAGCGATGGCCTGCGCCACGTCCTGCAGCCAGCCGAGCCCCTCGGACTGCCCGAACCAGGAACCGAGCGACGCCGGGAACAGCAGCAGACTGCTGGCGAAGATCGCCGGGATGACCCCGGCCATGTTCACCTTCAGCGGCAGGTGGCTGGTCTGCGCTGCGAAGACCTTGCGGCCCTGCTGACGCTTGGCGTAGTGAACGGCAATACGCCGCTGGCCACGCTCGATGAATACCACGAAGCCGATGATGGCCACTGCCACCAGGCCGACCGCAAGCAATGCGATGATGTTGATGTCGCCCTGCCGTGCGGACTCGAACGACTGTCCGAGTGCGCCCGGCAGGCCGGCCACGATACCGGCGAAGATCAGCATCGAGATGCCGTTGCCGATACCGCGCTCGGTGATCTGCTCACCGAGCCACATCATGAACATCGCGCCGGCGACGAAGGTGGTGACGGCCAGGAAATGGAAGGCGAAGCCGCTGCTGAACGCAACGCCCTGCCCCGCCAGCCCGACCGACATGCCGACCGCCTGCACGATCGCCAGCACCAGCGCGAGATAACGCGTGTACTGGCTGATCTTGCGTCGACCGGCCTCGCCTTCCTTCTTCAACTGCTCCAGCTGCGGACTGACCGCGGTCATGAGCTGCATGATGATCGACGCCGAAATGTACGGCATGATCCCCAGTGCGAAGATGCTCATGCGCTCCAGCGCGCCACCGGAAAACATGTTGAACAGGCTAAGGATGGTCCCCTCGTTCTGCCGGAACAGCTCTGCCAGCCTGTCCGGATTGATGCCCGGCACCGGAATGTGGGCACCGATCCGGTAGACGATGATCGCCATGAACAAGAAGCGCAGACGCGCCCAGAGCTCGGACAGCCCGCCATTGGTCAGCGCGGAGAGAGCACCTTGCTTAGCCATTTATTCCTCGAACTTGCCGCCAGCTGCTTCGATAGCCGCACGCGCACCCTTGGTGGCGGCGATGCCCTTCAGGGTGACGGCACGCCCAACCTCGCCCGACAGCATCACCTTAACGCGCTGTACGTTCTGGTTGATGATGTTGGCGTCCTTCAGGCTCTGCAGGCTCACCACGTCGCCGTCCACCTTGGCCAGCTCGGAGGTACGCACTTCGGCGCGATCCATGGCCTTCAGCGAAACGAAGCCGAACTTCGGCAGACGACGATGCAGCGGCTGCTGGCCACCCTCGAAGCCCGGAGCGATCTTGCCGCCGGAGCGCGAGGTCTGACCCTTGTGACCACGGCCGCCGGTCTTGCCGAGGCCGCTGCCGATACCACGGCCCGGACGCAGCTTTTCGCGACGAGCACCCGGTGCGGAACGCAGATCGTTCAGTTGCATGGATTAGCCCTCCACACGCAGCAGGTAGTAGGCTTTGTTGATCATGCCGCGGTTCTCAGGAGTGTCCTGCACTTCCACGGTGTGACCGATGCGACGCAGGCCGAGGCCCTTGACGCACGCCTTGTGATTCGCCAGCCGGCCGTTCAGACTCTTGACCAGCGTGACTTTGACAGTTGCGGTAGCCATGGTTAGAGGATCTCCTCGACGCTCTTGCCACGCTTGGCTGCGACCGACTCGGGCGACTGCATGGACTTCAGCCCCTTGAAGGTGGCGTAGACCACGTTCACCGGGTTGGTGGAGCCATAGCACTTCGCCAGAACGTTCTGCACGCCTGCGACTTCCAGGATGGCGCGCATGGCGCCGCCGGCGATGACACCGGTACCTTCCGAGGCCGGCTGCATGTACACCTTCGAAGCGCCATGGGCGGACTTGATCGGGTACTGCAGGTCGAGCGTTCAGATCCACCTGGATCATGTTGCGGCGCGCGGCTTCCATGGCCTTCTGGATGGCGGCCGGCACTTCGCGCGACTTGCCACGGCCGAAACCGACGCGACCCTTGCCGTCGCCAACCACGGTCAGCGCGGTGAAGGTGAAGATACGACCGCCTTTGACGGTCTTGGCGACGCGGTTAACCTGAACCAGCTTCTCGATGTAGCCTTCGTCGCGCTTTTGCTCGTTATTTGCCATAACTTAGAACTCCAGCCCGCCTTCACGAGCAGCATCAGCCAGTGCCTTGACACGACCGTGGTATTTGAAGCCGGAACGATCGAACGCGACCTGGGTAACGCCGGCGGCTTTCGCGCGCTCGGCCACCAGCTGACCGACCTTCTTGGCCGCATCGACGTTGCCGGTGGCACCGTCACGCAGCTCCTTGTCCAGCGTGGAGGCGCTGGCCAGGACCTTGCCGCCGTCGGCCGCGATGACCTGGGCGTAGATGTGCTGGGAAGAGCGGTACACGCAGAGGCGTACGGCTTCCAGCTCGCGCATTTTCAGGCGTGCCTTGCGAGCGCGACGCAGACGAGTTTCTTTCTTTACGCTCATTTGCTATGCCCTACTTCTTCTTAGCTTCTTTACGATGGACGACTTCGTCGGAGTAACGAACGCCCTTGCCCTTGTACGGCTCGGGACGACGGAAGTCGCGGATCTCAGCAGCCACCTGACCGACCAGTTGCTTGTCGATGCCCTTGATCAGGATATCGGTCTGGGTCGGAGTCTCAGCCGTGATGCCTTGCGGCAGCTGATAGTCGATGGGGTGCGAGAAGCCAAGAGCCAGGGACAGCACTTGACCTTTGGCCTGCGCCTTGTAACCGACGCCAACCAGCTGGAGCTTGCGCTCGAAGCCCTGGCTGACACCGATGACCATGTTGTTGACCAGCGCACGGGTGGTGCCGGCCATGGCCTTGTTCTGCTGGTCGCCGTTACGCGCGGCGAAACGCAGCTCGCCGGATTCCTGCACGACCTCGACGGACGGATGGACGTTCAGTTCGAGAGCACCCTTGGAGCCCTTCACCGACAGACGCTGACCGGCCAGGCTGACTTCGACGCCGGCGGGCAGCTTGACGGGGTTCTTAGCAACGCGAGACATGCTTATCCCCCCTTAGAACACGGTGCAGAGCACTTCGCCACCGACGCCTGCGGCGCGGGCAGCGCGATCGGTCATCACACCCTTGTTGGTGGACACGATCGAAACGCCGAGGCCGCCGCGAACTTTCGGCAGCTGGTCGACGGACTTGTACTGGCGCAGGCCGGGACGGCTCACGCGCTTGAGCTCCTCGATGACCGGGCGGCCCTCGAAGTACTTGAGCTCGATGGACAGCTGCGGCTTGACGTCGCTGCTGATCTGGTAACCGGAAATGTAACCCTCGCTCTTCAGAACGTCGGCTACTGCCACCTTCAGCTTGGAAGACGGCATGCTTACCACGGTCTTCTCAGCCAACTGGGCATTACGGATACGAGTTAGCATGTCCGCTAACGGGTCCTGCATACTCATGGGCTTGATGCTCCTGACAACAGATGAAAGCCTTTCGGCCTAACTTTCCAAACCCGGAACACGGGCTCAGAAGAGCCGGTCATTCTAGAGACCAGCCATAAATGAATCAAGCCCCATAAGGGGCTTGATTCGGCATTGCGTCGGGCGGCGGACCGCCCGCGACTTACCAGCTGGCCTTGACCAGACCCGGTACGTCACCGCGCATGGCGGCCTGACGCAGCATGTTGCGCGCCAGACCGAACTTGCGGTAGTAGCCGTGCGGACGGCCGGTCAGACGGCAGCGGTTGCGCAGGCGCGAGGCGCTCGCGTCACGCGGCTGCTTCTGCAGGGCGACCTGGGCTTCCCAGCGCTCTTCCGGAGAGGAAGCCGGGTTGACGATGATCGCCTTGAGCGCCGCACGCTTCTGGGCGTACTTGGCAACCGTCTGCTGACGCTTCAGCTCGCGGTTCTTCATGCTCTGCTTAGCCATGTGCGTACTCCAATCAGGTGCGGAACGGGAAGTTGAAAGCGCGCAGTAGAGCGCGACCTTCATCGTCCGTACGAGCCGTGGTGGTGAGCGTGATGTCAAGACCGCGCAGCGCATCGATCTTGTCGTAGTCGATCTCCGGGAAGATGATCTGCTCTTTGACGCCCATGCTGTAGTTGCCGCGCCCATCGAAGGACTTGGCATTCAGGCCGCGGAAGTCGCGGACCCGCGGCAGGGAGATCGCGAGCAGGCGATCCAGGAATTCGTACATACGATCACGGCGCAGGGTGACCTTGACACCGATCGGCCAGCCTTCACGGATCTTGAAGCCTGCGATCGACTTACGCGCGTAAGTGACGACCGGCTTCTGACCGGTGATCTTCTCCAGATCGGCGACGGCGTTCTCGATGACCTTCTTGTCACCGACGGCCTCGCCCAGCCCCATGTTCAGGGTGATTTTGGTGATGCGCGGAACTTCCATCACGTTCGCCAGCTTCAGCTCTTCCTTCAGCTTGGGCGCGATGTCTTTCCGGTAAATCTCTTTAAGTCGTGCCATGGTATCTACCTAGCAGTGCTCAAGCATCGACCGGTTTCTGGGTCGACTTGAAGACGCGAATTTTCTTGCCGTCTTCAACCTTGAAACCCACGCGGTCGGCCTTGTTGGTCTCACCATTGAAAATGGCGACGTGGAGACGTGCAGAGGCGCCTCTTTCTCGACGATACCGCCCTGTACACCGGCCATCGGGTTGGGCTTGGTATGGCGCTTGATCAGGTTCACGCCACCCACGATCAGACGATCGTCGGCGAGCACCTTCAGCACCTTGCCACGCTTGCCCTTGTCCTTGCCGGCGATGACGATGATCTCGTCGTCACGACGAATCTTTTGCATGACGGCTACTCCTTACAGCACTTCGGGCGCGAGAGAGACGATCTTCATGAACTTCTCGGAACGAAGCTCACGCGTCACGGGCCCGAAGATACGGGTACCGATCGGCTCCTGCTTGTTGTTCAGCAGAACGGCAGCGTTGCCGTCGAAGCGGATGATCGAGCCATCCGGACGACGCACACCGTGACGGGTACGCACCACGACTGCAGTCATGACCTGGCCCTTCTTGACCTTGCCACGCGGAATCGCTTCTTTCACGGTGACCTTGATGATGTCACCGATGCCGGCGTAACGGCGGTGAGAACCGCCGAGCACCTTGATGCACATCACGCGACGCGCGCCACTGTTGTCGGCGACGTCGAGCATGGATTGAGTCTGAATCATATAAGTTCTCCGACCCCTAGCCCTTAGACTTCGACGGCGCGTTCGACAACGTCAACCAGCATCCAGGACTTGGTCTTGGCCATCGGGCGGGTTTCGCGGATGGTGACCTTGTCGCCGATCTTGCACTGGTTGCTCTCATCGTGAGCATGCAGCTTGGTCGAGCGCTTGACGTATTTACCGTAGATCGGGTGCTTGACGCGACGCTCGATCAGAACGGTGATGGTCTTGTCCATCTTGTCGCTGACGACACGGCCGGTCAGCGTGCGGACGGTTTTCTGAGCTTCAGCCATGATCACTTACCTGCCTGCTGGTTGAGCACAGTCTTGACACGAGCGATGTCGCGCTTGACTTGCGAGAGCAGGTGCGACTGCCCCAACTGGCCGGTCGCCTTCTGCATACGCAGATTGAACTGGTCGCGCAGCAGCCCGAGCAGTTGCTCGTTCAGCTCCTGGGCGGATTTTCACGAAGGTCATTCGCTTTCATCACATCACCGTCCGCTTAACAAAGGAGGTGGCGAGCGGCAGCTTCGCAGCCGCCAGGGCAAACGCCTCGCGCGCCAGCTCTTCGGAAACACCCTCGATCTCGTAGAGCACCTTGCCCGGTTGAATCTGGGCTACCCAGTACTCGACGTTACCCTTGCCTTTACCCATACGAACTTCGAGGGGCTTCTTGGTGACGGGCTTGTCGGGGAAAACGCGGATCCAGATCTTGCCGCCACGCTTCACGTGACGGGTCAGCGCGCGACGCGCCGCCTCGATCTGGCGGGCCGTCAGACGGCCGCGGGACACGGACTTCAGCGCGAACTCGCCGAAGCTCACCTTACTACCGCGCTGAGCCAGGCCACGGTTGTGACCGGTCATCTGCTTGCGGAATTTTGTACGCTTAGGTTGCAGCATTTGGCGTACCCCTTACTTGGCAGCAGCTTTTTACGAGGCGCAGGCGCCTGAGGCTTCAGCTCTTCATGGCGGCCACCGATGACCTCGCCCTTGAAGATCCAAACCTTCACGCCGATCACACCGTAGGTGGTGTGCGCTTCGTAGGTGGCGTAATCGATATCCGCACGCAGGGTGTGCAGCGGCACACGACCTTCGCGGTACCACTCGGTACGGGCGATCTCGGCGCCGCCGAGACGGCCGCTGACCTGGATCTTGATACCCTTGGCACCAATGCGGATGGCGTTCTGTACCGCGCGCTTCATGGCACGACGGAACATCACGCGACGCTCCAGCTGCTGGGCGACGCTCTGGGCAACCAGCATCGCGTCGAGCTCCGGCTTGCGGATCTCTTCGATGTTGATGTGCACCGGCACGCCCATCTTCTTGGTCAGGTCCTGACGCAGCTTCTCAACGTCCTCACCTTTCTTGCCGATCACGATGCCGGGACGAGCGGTGTGGATGGTGATGCGTGCGGTTTGAGCCGGACGATGAATGTCGATACGGCTCACGGACGCGTTTTTTAGTTTGTCCAGGAGGTATTCGCGCACGTTCAGATCTGCGAGCAGATAGTCTGCATAAGTGCGGCCGTCTGCGTACCAGACGGAGGTGTGCTCCTTGACGATTCCCAGGCGAATGCCAGTGGGATGTACTTTCTGACCCATCTGATCGACTCCGTTACTTGTCCGCAACCTTGACAGTGATATGGCAAGACCGCTTGACGATGCGATCAGCGCGGCCCTTTGCCCGCGGCATGATGCGCTTAAGCGAACGCCCTTCGTTGACGAAAACGGTGGAAACCTTCAGGTCGTCCACGTCAGCGCCTTCGTTGTGCTCGGCGTTGGCCACGGCCGACTCGAGCACCTTTTTCATGATTTCCGCGGCTTTCTTACTGCTGAAAGCCAGGAGGTTGAGCGCTTCGCCCACCTTCTTCCCGCGGATCTGGTCGGCGACCAGGCGGGCTTTCTGGGCGGAGATGCGAGCGCCCGACAGCTTAGCGGCTACTTCCATCTTTCCTTACCCCTTAGCGCTTGCCTTTCTTGTCTGCCACGTGACCGCGGTAGGTGCGGGTCGCGGCAAACTCGCCGAGCTTGTGGCCGACCATGTCTTCGCTCACGAGAACGGGGACATGCTGGCGACCGTTGTGTACAGCAATGGTCAGACCGACCATCTGCGGCAGGATCATCGAACGACGCGACCAGGTTTTCACCGGCTTGCGATCGTTCTTTTCCACCGCCGCCTCGACCTTCTTCAGTAGGTGAAGATCGATAAAAGGACCTTTTTTCAGAGAACGCGGCACAGTCGTATCCCTCTAGTTACTTGCGACGGCGGACAATCATGTTGTCGGTACGCTTGTTGGCACGGGTCTTCGCGCCCTTGGTCGGGAAGCCCCACGCGAAACCGGATGACGGCCACCGGAAGTACGACCCTCACCACCACCATGCGGGTGGTCGACCGGGTTCATGGCGACGCCACGAACGGTCGGGCGGACACCGCGCCAGCGCTTCGCACCGGCCTTGCCCAGCGAACGCAGACTGTGTTCGGAGTTGGAGACCTCGCCCAGGGTCGCACGGCACTCGGCCAGGACCTTGCGCATCTCGCCCGAACGCAGACGCAGGGTGACGTATGCACCTTCACGCGCGACCAGCTGGGCCGAAGCACCAGCCGAACGAGCCAGCTGGGCGCCCTTGCCCGGCTTCAGCTCGACGCGTGAATGGTCGAACCGACCGGAATGTTGCGCAGCGGCAGGCTGTTGCCGGCCTTGATCGGCGCGTCGATACCGGACACCAGCTGATCGCCGGCGCTCACGCCCTTCGGCGCGATGATGTAACGACGCTCGCCGTCGGCATACTTCAGCAGGGCGATGTGAGCAGTACGGTTCGGATCGTATTCGATACGCTCGACGATGGCAGGAATGCCATCCTTGTTGCGGCGAAAATCGACCAGACGGTAGTGCTGCTTGTGACCACCGCCAACGTGGCGAGTGGTGATGCGGCCGTTGTTGTTACGACCACCGGACTTCGACTTCTTCTCGAGCAGCGGTGCGTAGGGAGCGCCCTTGTGGAGCTCCTGATTGACCACCTTGACGACAAAGCGGCGGCCCGCGGAAGTCGGCTTGCACTTAACGATTGCCATGATGCACCCCTTCCTTACTCAGCGCTGCTGGAGAAATCGAGATCCTGGCCCGGCTGAAGCGCGATGTACGCCTTCTTCCAGTCGTTGCGCTTGCCCAGGCCGCGAGCGGTACGCTTGGTCTTGCCCTGGACGTTCAGGGTGGTGACACGAGCGACTTTCACGCTGAACAGGCTTTCGACGGCCTTCTTGATTTCCAGCTTGGTCGCATCGGTCGCGACCTTGAAAACGAATTGCTTCTTGGTGTCCGCCAGCACGGTGGCCTTCTCGGAGATATGCGGACCAAGCAGTACTTTGAATACGCGTTCCTGGTTCATCCCAGCAGCTCCTCGAATTTCTTCACCGCGGACACGGTGATGAGCACCTTGTCATAGGCGATCAGGCTTACCGGATCGGAACCCTGAACGTCGCGCACGTCGACATTCGGCAGGTTGCGAGCGGCGAGGTACAGATTCTGATCGACGGCATCGGACACGATCAGCACGTCGTTCAGACCCATGCCGGCCAGCTTGGATGCCAGCATCTTGGTCTTCGGGGCGTCGACCGCGAAGTCCTCGACGACGACCAGGCGCTCGGAACGAACCAGCTCACCGAGGATGGAGCGCAGCGCGGCGCGGTACATCTTCTTGTTGAGCTTCTGCTCGTGGCTCTGCGGACGGGCTGCGAAGGTCACGCCACCGCCACGCCAGATCGGACCACGGGTGGTACCGGCACGGGCACGACCGGTGCCCTTCTGACGCCACGGGCGCTTGCCGCCGCCGGAAACGTCCGAACGGCTCTTCTGCTGCTTGCTGCCCTGGCGGCCGCCAGCCATGTAGGCAACGACAGCCTGATGCACCAGTGTCTCGTTGAATTCGCCACCAAAGGTGCGATCGGAGACCTCGATGGCCTGGGCGCCATTAACATTCAATTGCATGTGAAATCCCCCTTAACCGCGAGCCTTGACAGCCGGACGTACAACCACGTCGCCGCCAGTGGCGCCGGGCACGGCGCCCTTGACCAGCAGCAGGTTACGTTCGGCATCGACACGGACGATTTCCAGGGATTGCACGGTGACGCGCTCGGCGCCCATGTGTCCGGACATCTTCTTGCCCTTGAACACTCGGCCAGGAGTCTGGCACTGGCCGATGGAACCGGGCACGCGGTGCGACACGGAGTTGCCGTGGGTGTTGTCCTGACCACGGAAATTCCAGCGCTTGATGGTACCGGCGAAGCCTTTACCCTTGGACTGACCGGTCACATCGACCATCTGGCCAGCCTGGAACAGATCGACACTGATCTGATCGCCCGCCTGGTACTCGCCGTCTTCGAGACGGAATTCCAGCACGCTGCGGCCAGCCGGAACGTTCGCCTTGGCGAAGTGACCCGCCTGGGCCTTGGTAACGCGGGAGGCGCGACGCTCGCCGACGGTCACCTGGACCGCGCGATAGCCATCGCTTTCTTCGTTCTTGAATTGGGTGACGCGATTCGGCTCGATTTCAATAACCGTAACCGGAATGGAGACACCTTCCTCGGTGAAAATGCGGGTCATGCCGCACTTACGACCGACTACACCAATAGTCATCTTGTGAACCTCATGAGTGTACGGGGCTTTCACCCGCTATGGCCGCCCATTTCAGAGCGTTACACGGACTAAAGCCGGATGGCTTCAGCCGAGGCTGATCTGCACTTCCACGCCAGCAGCAAGGTCGAGCTTCATCAGCGCATCGACGGTCTTGTCCGTCGGCTGAACGATGTCCAGCACACGCTTATGGGTACGAATCTCGTACTGATCGCGCGCGTCCTTGTTGACGTGCGGAGAGACCAGCACCGTGTACCGTTCCTTGCGGGTTGGCAGCGGAATCGGACCACGCACCTGAGCGCCAGTACGTTTCGCGGTTTCCACGATTTCCTGGGTTGATTGATCAATCAGGCGGTGGTCAAAAGCCTTCAACCGAATACGGATTTGTTGGTTTTGCATTTTGACCTCAGACTCAAAGTAGCACCCTACCAGGCCGGTTAGGCCCGATAAAAGGAGGCGCAATTGTACGGATGCACCTAGCCCATGTCAAACCGACTTGGCAATAGAAAAAGGGGCCTTTCGGCCCCTTCGTCTTTCGAAAAGCCGAGGCTTATTCGAAGATCTTGGCAACCACGCCGGCGCCGACGGTACGGCCACCTTCGCGGATGGCGAAGCGCAGACCGTCTTCCATCGCGATCGGTGCGATCAG
>LZQQ01000041.1_pt1 | contig 20629 bp, 24 predicted proteins | sample 768581 | NCBI WGS metagenome assembly LZQQ01 (sample SAMN05207185, study PRJNA324510) | oil field metagenome | isolation source: sample BH-FW-20 from oil reservoir | place: India: Bombay High | collected 2015-11-25 | reverse complement strand
GCTGGAGGGCGTGCGTCGAGGTGCGTGCTGGTCGTCGATCGCCAGGGGCGCAAGGCCAAGCGGCAGGCGCGTTGGCTACTGCGACTGACCCATCCAGCGATGCTGGAAGTGCACTGACGAAGACGTCGCATATCTGTGCGTGCTTTGGCGAGTATGCCCTGAAAGTCGTAAGGGGCGAGGCTTGACAGCGCTGGGGTGGTCTAGCTTGAGGCGCCGCTCGGTCTTGGCGTATGCTCGGCCGGCTGTCTGTCCCAATAAAATAAGCGGAAATGCCAAATGACTGACCTGAAAACTGCCGCTCTTGACTACCATTCCCAGCCGCGTCCGGGAAAGCTGAGCGTAGAGTTGACCAAGCCTACTGCCACCGCTCGTGATCTGTCGTTGGCCTACAGTCCAGGCGTTGCCGCACCCGTTCGTGAGATCGCTCGTGATGCCGAGCTGGCCTACCGCTACACCGGTAAGGGCAACCTGGTGGCGGTCATCTCCGACGGCACCGCAATTCTGGGGCTGGGTAACCTGGGGCCGCTGGCGTCCAAGCCGGTAATGGAAGGCAAGGGCGTTCTGTTCAAGCGCTTCGCTGGCGTGGACGTGTTCGATATCGAAGTCGATGCCGAAAGCCCGCAGGCTTTCATCGATACCGTCAAGCGCATCTCCATTACCTTCGGCGGCATTAACCTCGAAGACATCAAGGCGCCCGAGTGCTTCGAAATCGAGCGCGCGCTCATCGAGCAGTGCGATATCCCTGTCTTCCATGACGACCAGCACGGCACTGCGATCGTTACCGCGGCCGGCATGCTCAATGCGCTGGAGATCGCGGGCAAGAGCATCGAAGACGCGAAGATCGTCTGCCTGGGTGCTGGCGCGGCGGCTACTTCCTGCATGAAGCTGCTGGTGAGCATCGGGGCGAAGATCGAGAACATCTTCATGATCGACCGCAAGGGTGTGATTCATGCCGGGCGCGACGATCTCAACCAGTACAAGGCGATTTTCGCTCACGAAACCGACAAGCGAACCCTCGACGACGCGCTGGACGGCGCTGATGTGTTCGTCGGCCTTTCCGGTGCCAACCTGCTGAGCCCCGAAGGTCTCAAGCGCATGGCAGCCAATCCGATCGTGTTCGCCTGCTCGAACCCCGATCCCGAAATCAGCCCGGAACTGGCGCATGCCACACGTTCCGACGTGATCATGGCGACCGGTCGTTCCGACTATCCGAATCAGGTCAACAATGTACTCGGCTTCCCGTTCATCTTCCGGGGCGCACTGGATGTCCGCGCCAAGCGCATCAACGAAGAGATGAAGATTGCTGCTGCGCTGGCGCTGCGTGATCTGGCCAAGCTGCCGGTTCCTGCCGAGGTATGTGAGGCCTATGGCGGGCAGAGCCTGGAGTTCGGCCGCGAATACATCATTCCCAAGCCGATGGATCCGCGGCTGATCACCCTGGTGTCCGATGCGGTGGCCAAGGCGGCCATCGAAAGTGGTGTTGCGACGCTGCCCTATCCGGCCAACTACCCGCTGAAGTCGGTGGATGACGTCTTCGTCTGACAATCGATACGAGCGCTAAAAAAACGCCCTGCTTAGTCAGGGCGTTTTCTTTGGTGTCGTAGATCGGTCGGCTGGCGAGCGCTCGATGTGACCGATGAGATCGCGCGGGCACTTCTGGTCGGCTCGCGCGACCTGTGGACCTCAGAACAGGTCCAGCGGCGCGGCTTCGTTCGCCGGTAACGGGCTGCCCGGGATCTGCAGGTCGGGCGCGAGTTCGTTCATCGGCGGTGGCGAGTCTTCGCTCTTGAACACTTCGAAGTAGGCGTCCGGCGTTCCCGGCGAGGCGGCGCGACCGCTGACCGGGTCCACGCGCAGGGTAAGGATGCCTTCAGGTTCCGGCGGCAGGTGCTCGGGTTGGTCCTTGAGCACGGTCCCATGTAGCTCATCCAGATCGGCAGAGCCACGGTGCCGCCGTACTCGTTGCGTCCAAGGCTTCGCGGCTGGTCGAAGCCGCTCCAGACGGTGGTGACGATATCGGCGTTATAGCCGGAGAACCAGCTGTCGAACGAATCGTTGGTCGTGCCGGTCTTGCCGGCCAGGTCGTTGCGCCCCAGGGCCAGTGCGCGTCGCCCGGTGCCGCGCTTGATCACATCCTGAAGCATGCTGGTCATGATGTAGGCGGTGCGCTCATCGATGATGCGCTCGGCAACCTGCGGTGCGCTTTCGTCTTCCCCTGCGACAGCTTCGGCGGAGCTGACTGCCGGGCTGTCCTCCTGCGCAGCGATTTGCTCGTGCGGGACGCGCGGCGGGTTCGCGGTAAACAGTACCTCGCCCTGCCTGTCCTCGATGCGCTCGATCAGATAAGGCTCGATGCGGTAGCCGCCATTGGCGAAAACGGTCCAGCCTGTGGCGATTTCCATTGGGGTCAGCGTGGCGGTGCCCAGTGCCAGGGAGAGGTTGCGCGGCAAGTCCTCGCGCTTGAAGCCGAAGCGGGTGATGTAATCAAGGGCGTAGTCGATGCCAATGGCCTGGAGCAGGCGAATGGATACGAGGTTACGGGACTTATATAGCGCCTCGCGCATGCGGATCGGGCCGAGGAAGGTATTGTTGTCGTTCTTCGGTCGCCAGACTCGGTCCATGCCTTCCTCGACGAAAACGATCGGCGAGTCGTTGACCAGAGTCGCTGCGGTGTAGCCGGCGTCGAGGGCTGCGCTGTAGACGAACGGCTTGAAGCTGGACCGGGTTGGCGCTTGGCCTGGATGGCACGGTTGTACTTGCTCTGGCCGAAGGAGAAGCCGCCGGCAAGCGCTCGATAGAACCGTCCTGCGGTCGAGCGAAACCAGGCCGCCTGAGCCTGGGGGATCTGGCTGAACAGGGCGTGCTTGTCCGTCCAGCGAATGCGGACCAAGTCGCCAAGTTTGACGACGTCGGATGGCTTGGTCGGTCGTGGCCCGAGGCTGTTGGTGGCCAGATGGGGGCGAGCCCATTTCATGCTGTCCCAGCTCACCGCGTGTTCCTGGCCGTCACGAGTCAGTACCTGAATGCCGTCGTTTCCGACCTGGCTCACGACGGCTGGCTGGAGCCCGGAGAGCGCCCGGCGGCTGCTCAGCTCGTCCAGCCATTTGCTGCGCTCTGTGCCCAGTTGCGCTTCGGCGCCGCGGTAGCCATGGCGCTGGTCGTAGCTGATGAGGCCGTCGATCAGGGCCTGGTTGGCGGCTTCCTGGCGGTCGCTGCGCACGCTGGTGACGACCCGAAAGCGTCGGTATAGGCGGCGCTGCCATAGCGGCCGACCATTTCGGCTCGCGCCATCTCGGCGATGTAAGGCGCCTCGAGTTCGGGCGAAGCGCCGTGATAGCGCGCCGTCTCGCTCTCGGTAATGGCCTGCTCGTAGCGCTGCTGGTCGATGTAGCCGAGCTTTTGCATGCGGCCGAGAATCCAGTCGCGTCGCTCTTTGCTGCGTGTCGGGTTGACCAGAGGATTGAACGCTGAGGGGGCTTTCGGCAGACCGGCGATCATCGCCAGCTGCGCCAGGCTCAAGTCCTTGATCGACTGGCCGTAATAGACCTGAGAGGCCGCTTCGATGCCGTACGCGCGGTGGCCGAGATAGATCTTGTTGACGTACAGCTCGAGGATTTCGTTCTTGCTCAGCTCGCGCTCAATCTGCAGCGCCAGGAGGATCTCGCTGATCTTGCGTGAAAAGCTGCGTTCGCTGGTCAGGAAGTAGTTCTTGGCCACCTGCATCGTGATGGTGCTGCCGCCGGTCTGGATGTGCCCGCTCTTCAATAATTGCGCGGCAGCGCGCATCAGGCCGGTTACGTCAACGCCATAATGGTTAGCGAAATTGTCGTCTTCGGCGGCCAGCAACGCGTGAATGAAGTCTTCGGGGATTTCTTCGAAGCGGATCGGCGAGCGGCGCATTTCGCCAAATTCGGCGATGAGCTTTTCGTCGGCGCTGAACACGCGCAAAGGGATCTGCAGCTGGACGTTGCGCAGCGATTCGACCGAGGGGAGATTGGGGTTCAGGTAGAGGAACGCCCCGCTGATACTGAGCAGGACGGCGCACAGCAAGCCAAGGCTGGACCACAAGAGAAACTTCAGAAGACGCATCAGGGCTCTAGAAATCCGGAAAGCAGTGGGTGCGGCAGCAGACGATGCCGAAAGAGAAAAACGGATCACAGTATATGCGTTTTTTTGCCTTCTAGCCATTTGCGGTTCTGTCAAGCCTGTAATCTAATGCGGCAAAACATAATTAATCCGTAACTTGCGGATATCGATAGGAAATCGGTTGTGCTAGGGCTCTTCACTAAGAAAGCGAATACGCTACTTGGGATCGACATTAGTTCGACCTCGGTCAAGCTCCTGGAATTAAGCCGCTCAGGCAATCGCTATCGGGTCGAGGCGTACGCCGTTGAGCCTTTGCCGCCCAACGCAGTGGTCGAGAAGAACATCGCCGAGCTGGAGGGGGTCGGGCAGGCCCTGCAGCGTGTTGTGGCGCGCGCCAAGACCGGTTGCAAGCAAGCCGCTGTCGCTGTCTCCGGCTCGGCGGTCATTACCAAGACCATCGAAATGGACGGCGGCCTGAGCGATGACGAGCTGGAGAATCAGCTCAAGATCGAGGCGGACCAGTACATTCCTTACCCGCTCGAAGAAGTTGCCATCGATTTCGAGGTTCAGGGCCCTGCGCGCGCGCGCTGGGCGCGTGGACGTGCTGCTTGCGGCCTGTCGCAAGGAGAACGTGGAGATCCGCGAGGCCGCTCTAGCGCTCGCCGGTCTGAGCGCAAAGGTGGTCGATGTCGAGGCGTATGCGCTAGAGCGTCCTACGATCTGCTCGCGCCCATGCTTGCACAGGGGCACGCCGATCTCACCGTCGCCATCGTCGATATTGGCGCCACCATGACCACGCTCAGTGTGCTGCACAACGGCCGTACCATTTATACCCGGGAGCAGCTGTTTGGCGGTCGCCAGCTCACCGAGGAAATTCAGCGTCGCTACGGGCTTTCGGTGGAGGAGGCAGGGCTGGCGAAGAAACAGGGTGGCTTGCCGGACGACTACGAAACCGAAGTGTTGCAGCCGTTCAAGGAGGCGGTCGTTCAGCAGGTGTCGCGCTCACTGCAGTTCTTTTTCGCAGCCGGTCAGTTCCATGACGTGGATTGCATTCTGCTGGCAGGTGGCACGGCTTCGATACCGGATCTCGACCGGCTCATCCAGCAGAAGGTGGGCACGCAGACCATGGTTGCCAATCCGTTCGCCGACATGTCGCTGAGCAGCAAGGTCAACGCCGGGGCGCTGGCGAGCGATGCGCCCGCGCTGATGATTGCCTGTGGCTTGGCCCTGAGGAGCTTCGACTGATGGCACGGATCAACCTACTTCCCTGGCGCGAACAGCTGCGCGAAGAGCGCAAGCAGCGCTTCCTGGTCAGTCTGGTCGGTGTGGTTCTGCTCGCCGCTGGCCTGTTATTCCTGGGTGACCGTTTGCTGCAGGGCGCCATCGAGAACCAGGTCGCACGCAACGATTTTGTCCGTCAGGAAATTGCCCTGCTCGATGCGCGCATCAAGGAAATCAAGGAGCTGAAGGAGCGACGCCAGCAGTTGCTCGAGCGGATGAAGATCATTCAGGACTTGCAGGGCAATCGTCCGATCATCGCGCGAGTCTTCGACCAGTTGGTGCGTACGCTACCGGACGGAGTCTACTTCACCAATCTCAAGATGGCCGGAAAGACCATCTCCATTGCGGGCGCGGCCGAGTCGAACAATCGCGTTTCGAACCTGATGCGCAACCTGGATGGGTCTGAGTGGCTCGATGCGCCGAATCTCATCGAGGTTAAAGCGGTGACGGCGGGAGCGATCGATCAGGAAAACGTATTTCAGCTGACCGTGCAGCAAACGCAACCGGTTGCTGCAAAGGAAGGAGCCAAGCCATGAGTCTGGCTGAAACCATCGAAAGCCTGAAGAAGGTGGATCTGTCCGAGCTGGACGTGAACAACCTGGGTTCCTGGCCGGGGCCGATCAAGGTCATTGCGGCGGTCTTGCTGCTGGTTGGTCTGCTGGTCGGCGGCTACTACTTCCATCTGAGTGATCTCAACGTCGAGCTCGAGCAGCAGCGAGCTCAAGAGGAAAGCCTCAAGCAGCAGTTTTCCACTAAGCATTCCAGGCGGCCAACCTCGAAGCCTATAAAGCGCAAATGGCGGAAATGGAGACGTCGTTCGGCGCCTTGTTGCGTCAACTGCCGAGCGATACCGAAGTGCCCGGGCTGCTGGAGGACATCACTCGCACCGGTTTGGGCAGCGGCCTCGAGTTCGAAGAGATCAAGCTGCAGCCGGAAGTGGCGCAGCAGTTCTACATCGAGCTTCCCATCCAGATATCCGTAGTGGGCGGCTATCACGATCTCGCAACATTCGTCAGCGGCGTTGCCAGTCTGCCCCGTATCGTCACCCTCCATGACTTCGATATCAGTCCGGTGAAGGACGCCGGTTCATCGAAACTGCGCATGAAGATTCTCGCCAAGACTTATCGCTATAACGAGAAGGGGCTGCAGAAATGAGAAAGTCCCGAGTTTGGTTTTCTGCTCTGCTCGTGCTGGCGTTGACTGGCTGCAGCGGGGGCAACGATTTCACCGACCTCCAGCAGTACCTCGATGAGGTCAGGGCCAAGCCCAAGGGCTCCATCGAGCCACTGCCGCCATTCGTTCCTTATGAGGCCTTTACCTACAGCGCTTCGGCCATGCGACATCCATTTCAGCCGCCGATCAAGGTCGACTTGGCGCAGCGGCAGAAGGGTACGAAGAACATTCATCCGGACGAGACCCGGGTGCGTCAGTTCCTCGAAGGTTTCAATATCGAAAACTTCGTCATGGTCGGCACGCTGAGCAATCGCGACGGGCGCTACGCGCTGGTTCTCGGTGGCGGTGGTGTGCATCGGGTAAAGGTTGGTGACTACCTCGGACGCAACCACGGACGCATCGTTGAGATCAGCGAGGCGAGTGTCGACGTGGTGGAAATCGTGCCAGACGGCGATGGTGGGTGGCTGGAACGCCCGCGCAGCTTGAACCTGAAAGAGCGCGCCTGAGCGAGGGCACCAGACAATGGAAAACCTAGATTGGTCTGCACAACGGAAGCAATTTATGAATAGCACCCTCTCTCGTGTGGGCGTCGCCATGCTGGCGCTGCTTGCCTCGCCTGCGCTGTTGGCAGCGAATTTGAACAAGCTTGATGTGGCATCGCTGCCGGGAGATCGGGTCGAGCTCAAGCTGGCCTTCGATGAGCCGGTCAGCAAGCCGCGCGGCTATACGCTAGAGCAGCCGGCCCGCATTGCGCTGGACTTGCCAGGCGTTTCGAACAAGCTTGGTGTGAAGAACCGGGAGCTGGGCCTTGGCAACGCGCGTAGCGTAACGGTGGTCGAAGCGCAGGGGCGTACCCGTCTGATCGTAAATCTTGCGTCGCTCGTGCCCTATGCCACTCGCGTCGAAGGTAACGAGCTGTTCATTGTTCTCGGCGAGAACGAGGGGGCGGTTGCCCCAATTGCGTCCGCGGCTGCGTCCCCGGTAGCGAGCCGGCCTGCGCCGGTCGCCGCCAAGATGGTCGGCAAAGCCATCAGTAATATCGATTTCCGACGAGGCGAAGACGGAGCAGGCAATGTCGTGATCACCCTGTCCGACGCATCGGTCGGCTCGACCATCGAGGAGCAGGGCGGAAAGATCAATGTGAAGTTTGACAAGGCACAGCTGCCGGAAGCGCTACGTGTCCGCCTGGATGTGCAGGACTTTGCCACGCCGGTGCGCTTCGTGGATGCCACCAGCTCATCCGGCGGCGCCAGTGTGGCGATCGAACCGAGCGGCCGATATGACTATCTCGCATACCAGACGGACAACCAGCTGACCATTAGCGTGAAGCCGCTGAGTGAAGACGAGGCCGAGAAGCGCAAGTCTGAGCGCTTTGCGTACAGCGGGGAAAAGCTGTCGCTGAACTTCCAGGATATCGATGTGCGCTCGGTGCTGCAGCTGATTGCCGACTTCACCGATCTGAACCTGGTGGCCAGTGACACCGTGCAGGGCAACATTACCCTGCGTCTGCAGAATGTGCCGTGGGATCAGGCGCTTGACCTGGTGCTCAAGACGAAGGGATTGGATAAGCGCCAGGTAGGTAATGTGCTGCTTGTGGCGCCTGCGGACGAGATCGCGGCCCGTGAGCGGCAGGAGCTCGAGTCGCAGCGACAAATCGCCGAGCTGGCGCCGCTGCGGCGCGAGCTGATTCAGGTCAACTATGCCAAAGCTGCCGACATTGCGCGTCTGTTCCAGTCGGTCACCGAGAATGGCAGCGGGCAACCGAGGAGCGCGGCTCCATCGCAGTCGATGACCGCACCAACAGCATCATCGCCTACCAGACCCAGGAGCGGCTGGACGAACTGCGCCGCATAGTCATGCAGCTGGATATCCCGGTTCGCCAGGTGATGATCGAGGCACGGATCGTCGAGGCGAACGTCGATTACGACAAGAGTCTTGGGGTGCGCTGGGGCGGAAACCTCGGTACTGGCCGCAAATGGAGCGCCTGGGGTAAGAATGGAAATCTGACGGTGGAAGACGCGGAGGGTGGTGGCCAGGAACTCAAGTGGCCCGCCAACACGCCATTCGTAGACATGGGGGCGGTCGGCTCGACGTCCGGCATTGGTCTTGGCTTCGTTACGGACAATGCGATTCTAGACCTTCAGCTTTCTGCCATGGAAAAGACCGGAAATGGTGAGGTCGTTTCGCAGCCGAAGGTCGTTACCTCGGACAAGGAAACAGCCAAGATCCTGAAGGGCTCCGAAATTCCCTACCAGGAAGCCAGCTCCAGCGGCGCGACCAGCACCTCTTTCAAGGAAGCGGCGCTGTCGTTGGAGGTGACCCCTCAGATCACGCCTGACAACCGCATCATTATGGAGGTCAAGGTCACGAAAGACGCGCCAGACTTCCAGAACGAGCTCAACGGCGTGCCGCCAATCAATAAGAACGAGGTCAACGCCAAAGTGCTGGTCAACGACGGCGAGACGATTGTGATCGGTGGTGTCTTCTCGAATACGCAGAGCAAGTCGGTCGACAAGGTACCGTTCCTGGGGGACTTGCCTTACCTCGGTCGCCTGTTCCGTCGTGACACCGTAACCAACGAAAAATCGGAACTGCTGATCTTCCTGACTCCGCGTATCATGAGTAACCAAGCGATAGCTGTGAGTCATTGATGCGGTGACCAATACCATTCTCGTAGGCCCGATGGGGGCAGGCAAAAGCACCATCGGGCGCCTGTTGGCAAAAGAGCTGCACGTACCCTTCAAGGATTCGGACAAGGAGATCGAGCAGCGCACGGGGGCTAGTATTCCACTGATTTTCGATGTGGAGGGCGAGCAAGGCTTCCGTGATCGCGAGCAGGCCGTCATCGCCGAGCTATGCCAGCTTGGCGGAATGGTGTTGGCGACTGGCGGTGGTGCCGTCATGCGAGAGCAGAATCGACAGGCGCTGCGTGCGGGTGGAAGAGTGGTCTATCTGTGTACATCAGTGGACCAACAGCTAGAGCGGACCGCCCGGGACCGCAATCGCCCCTTGTTGCAGACCTTGGATCCGCGCAAGACGCTGACCGAGCTGATGTCCTTGCGCGATCCCTTATATCGGTCCGTGGCCGACATCATCATCGAGACGGATGACCGTCCGCCGCGCGCGGTGGTCGGTGAGATTCTGCGCCGGCTTGAGGGGCTGCCGTCTGTGATGGGCGGGAGCAATCTGCGCTATCCTAGCGCCCTTTATCCAGCGGGGGCGTCATGCAGACTCTGAAGGTCGATCTCGGCGAGCGTAGCTATCCCATTTATATCGGTGAAGGGCTGCTGTCGCGCAGCGAGCTTTTCGCAGGGCTTATTCGAGGTCGTCAGGTCGCTGTGGTGACCAACGAGACGGTCGCGCCACTGTATCTTGAGCGCCTGTTGGCCAGCCTTGGGGATTACGCCGTCACGCCGATCGTTCTTCCAGACGGCGAGGCGTTCAAGAACTGGCAGACGTTACAGCTGATTTTCGACGGGCTCCTCCAGGCCCGGCACGACCGGCGTACCACCATCATCGCCCTGGGCGGTGGCGTGGTCGGCGACATGGCTGGCTTCGCGGCGGCGTGTTATCAGCGCGGTGTCGACTTCATACAGGTGCCTACCACCTTGCTCTCACAGGTCGATTCGTCGGTCGGTGGCAAGACGGGCATCAATCACCCGCTTGGCAAGAACATGATCGGTGCCTTCTACCAGCCGCTCGGCGTGATCATCGATTCCTCGACCTTGACCACGCTGCCGGCCCGCGAACTGTCGGCGGGCTTGGCGGAGGTCATCAAGTACGGCCTGATCTGCGATGCACCGTTTCTCGAGTGGCTGGAAGGCAACATCGATAAGCTGCTGGCGCTCGACATGGCGTCTTTGAACGAGGCGATTCACCGCTCGTGCGCTGCCAAGGCGCGGGTCGTCGGTGCAGACGAGCGCGAAGAAGGTATTCGAGCGATCCTCAATCTTGGGCATACCTTCGGCCATGCAATCGAAACGCATCAGGGCTACGGGGCCTGGTTGCACGGCGAGGCGGTGGGCGCTGGAACGGCCATGGCGTTGGAGATGTCCCGACGCCTGGGCTGGATCGATGGCGGGGCGCGTGATCGTGCGATGCGCCTGCTTCTGGCTGCGGGGCTTCCGGTGGAGCCACCCGCCGACATGCGGGCGGAAGACTTCCTGACGCATATGGCGGTCGACAAGAAAGTCCAGAACGGCCAGCTTCGTCTGGTTCTGCTCAAGTCGCTGGGGCAGGCCGTGGTGACCGCTGATTTCTCTCGCGATGTACTGAACGAAACCCTTGTTGCCGACTACCGTTCGATTGCGCAAGAGCTTGGAGCATGAACATGACTGGTCTGGCTGCTGACGACGCCTTTCTCGCCCATTATGGGTTTTCCCACGATCCTTTCGCTGCGCGGGTGCCTGGATTCAAGTTTTTTCCGGCGCAGCGCAAGCCGGTGCTTGGGCAGTTGCATCACCTGGCTCGCTATAGCCAGCTAGTGCTTGTTGTGACCGGGCCTGAGGGGAGCGGCAAGACGCTGCTTCGCCAGGCGCTCGTCGCCAGCAGCAACAAGCAGTCGGTACAAAGCGTGGTGATCACTCCTACTGGGTCGCTGGATGCCAGTGCGCTGCTTCAGCAGATTGCTCAGGCCGTGAGCGCCCCGGTCGCCGACTTCGAGGCGATCATGGCGCAAATTGTCCAGCTCGCCATTACCGGGCAAGAAGTTTATCTGCTGGTCGATGATGCAGACCGTCTCACAGGGGCGGCGATCGAAACCCTCATGCGGCTCGCCAACGGCAACGCCGAAGCAAGGCCGCACGTGTTTCTCTTCGGGCTGGATGCTTTGGTCTCCCGTCTTGAGGCGCTGAGCGGGGGAACGGCACAGGAGTCGTACCACGTCATCGCATTGCAGCCCTATGAAGAGGACGAGACCCGAGAGTACCTGGCAGCTCGATTGGAAGGCGCCGGTAGCGATCTGGACTGCTTCACCCGCGAGCAGGTCGTGCGGATCCATGAGGAGTCGGGTGGCTGGCCTGGCGCGATAAACGAAGTTGCGCGAGAGGAGTTGGTCGAAAGCATGCAGCAATCGGCGGCTTCCCGGGGACGAAAGCGAAACTGGGGCTTGCCATTGCCTGGTAAGCACCTGCTTGCCGCCCTTGGTGTCGTGCTGGTGGTCGTGGTGGCGCTGGTGCTCAGGGGTGGTGAGGAGGGGCCAGTCGAACTCGCAGGTAATGCAGGTCTCGATGCTCGGAGCGAAACCGGCTCCTCCGGGGCTGCCATAGAGTTCAACGGTGCCGAGAAGCCGCTGCCGTTACCGCTTGGCAGCGAGGCGCAGCCGGTCATTCGCGAGCCGCTCGCCGCTGCGGCCGGTGCGCCGGAGGACGACGCGACAATGCGATCGCCTGCGCCGGGGGCGCTGCCGCCAGATGTTGCTGCTTCGGGCTCTTCGCCGGCAAGCTCAACGCCAACGCCAACGCCAACGCCAACGCCAACGCCAACGCCAACGCCAACGCCAACGCCAACGCCAACGCCGCAAGCCTCTCCCGCGCCAACAGTGGCTGTAGCGCCGCGACCGGTTGCCGCACCGTCACGCGATTCGACCGTTTCGTCTGCCGCACAGTCGTGGTATTCGCAGCAGCCGGGGAGTCGCTATCTGGTTCAGGTCGTTGGGATCGTGCCGAGAAGAATGCGAAAGCACTGGTGCAGGAATACGGAGGCGAGTTCCGATACTTCGTCAAGAATCACCAAGGCAAGCCGCTCTACGTGGTTACCTACGGCAGTTTTGCTTCGCGTGCGCAGGCCGTTGATGCCGTGAAGAAATTGCCGGCCAAGCTTCAGGCGGGCAAGCCTGGGTGCGTAGTTTTTCGAGTGTGCAGGGCGAAATTCGCTCTGCGCAGTAAAAAATTGCCCCAAAAAAGTGCGCGACGCACCGTTTTGGGGCTTGCAAATTTTTGTTTGTGTCGCTCTAGCAGCCTTTGTAAACTGCTCCCCCTTTTGCCCGCGTGTATGACGGGGCTTTTCAGCGCTCCGTCAGTAAGGGGTTGATTTACAACGTATTAGCTGGTGGAGCGCCTATGAGAGCAGGTCTGTTTCGTCCTGAAGAATTCAAGGATAACTGCGGCTTCGGCCTGATTGCCCACATGCAGGGCGAGGCAAGCCATCACCTGCTAAAAACCGCCATCGAATCGTTGACCTGCATGACCCATCGGGGCGGGATCAACGCCGACGGCAAGACCGGCGACGGCTGCGGTCTGTTGATGCAGAAGCCCGATGCCTTCCTGCGCGCGATCGCCAGGGAGCGCTTCGATGTCGAAATGCCCGAGCAGTACGCTGTCGGCATGGTCTTTCTCAGTCAGGACGCAGCGAAAGCTGACAGCGCACGCGGGCGACTGAGTGAGGAGCTGGTCGCTCAAGGGCTCGACGTTGTCGGCTGGCGCGAAGTTCCGGTCGACACCAGCGTGCTTGGTCGGCTGGCCCTCGAGCGCCTGCCGCGTATCGAGCAGGTATTCGTCGCAGCGCCGGAGCTCTCCGATCGCGAGTTCGCCATCAAGCTGTTCTTTGCGCGCCGCCGCGCCGAAGTGGCCTTGGTCGCCGACAAAGAGTTCTACGTCTGCAGCCTTTCGGCCAAGGACATCATCTACAAAGGCCTGATGATGCCAGCCGATCTGGCTAGCTTCTATCCCGACCTTGGCGATGAGCGCCTGGCTACTGCCATCTGCGTGTTCCACCAGCGCTTCTCCACCAATACCATGCCGCAGTGGCCGCTTGCTCAACCGTTCCGCTTCCTCGCGCACAACGGCGAGATCAACACCATCACCGGCAACCGCAACTGGGCTCAGGCTCGTCGCCTGAAGTTCGCCAACGAGCAGTTGCCCGACCTCGAGAGCCTGTCACCGCTGGTCAATCGCACCGGTTCCGACTCCTCGAGCATGGATAACATGCTTGAGCTGTTGGTCACCGGCGGAATGGATCTGTTCCGCGGCGTGCGCATGATTATTCCGCCGGCATGGCAGAACGTCGAAACCATGGACGCCGATCTGCGCGCCTTCTACGAGTACAACTCCATGCACATGGAACCGTGGGATGGCCCGGCGGGCGTGGTGTTGACCGACGGCCGCTATGCGGTGTGTCTGCTCGATCGTAACGGTCTTCGTCCGGCTCGCTGGGTCACCACGAAGAACGGCTACATTACGCTCGCATCGGAAGTGGGTGTATGGGACTACAAGCCCGAAGATGTCATCGCCAAGGGTCGGGTAGGCCCTGGGCAGATTCTCGCCGTGGATACCGAGACCGGCGAAGTGCTGCACACTGCTGACATCGATAATCGCCTGAAATCGCGCCACCCTTACAAGAAGTGGCTGCGTGAAAATGCGCTGCGCATCCAGTCGACGCTCGACGATAACGATCATGGCTCGGCGTTCTACGACGCCGACCAGCTCAAGCAGTACATGAAATGTTCCAGGTCACCTTCGAGGAGCGTGACCAGGTGCTTCGCCCGTTGGCCGAGCAGGGCCAGGAAGCGGTCGGTTCGATGGGCGACGATACGCCCATGGCTGTGCTTTCGCGCCGGGTTCGCTCGCCTTACGACTACTTCCGTCAGCAGTTCGCGCAGGTCACCAATCCTCCGATCGATCCGCTGCGCGAAGCCATTGTGATGTCGCTCGAAACCTGTCTGGGATCCGAGCGCAACGTCTTCGAGGAAACCGCTGACCACGCCAATCGCGCCATCCTGACGACTCCGGTGATTTCGCCTGCCAAGTGGCGGAGCATCCTGGAGCTGGGTCGGCCGGGTTTCGAGCGCCACCTGATCGATCTCAACTACGACGAGAGCGTCGGCCTCGAGGCCGCGGTGCGCAATATCGCCGACCAGGCCGAAGAGGCGGTGCGTGCCGGCAAGGTGCTGCTGGTGCTCAGCGACCGGCACATCGTGCCTGGAAAGCTGCCGGTGCATGCCTCGCTAGCCGTGGGTGCCGTGCACCACCGGCTGGTCGAGACCGGTCTGCGCTGTGACTGCAACATTCTGGTGGAAACCGCGACGGCGCGCGATCCGCATCACTTTGCCGTGCTCATCGGTTTCGGCGCGACCGCGGTCTACCCGTTCCTTGCCTACGAGGTGCTTGGCGACCTGATCCGTACCGGTGAGGTGCTGGGCGATCTCTACGAGGTGTTCAAGCATTACCGCAAAGGTATCTCCAAGGGGCTGCTGAAAATCATCTCGAAGATGGGCATCTCCACGATCGCATCCTATCGTGGAGCGCAGCTGTTCGAGGCAGTCGGCCTGGCCGAAGAGGTGGTCGATCTGAGCTTCCGCGGCGTGGCCAGCCGGATCAAAGGCGCGCGTTTCGTCGATCTGGAAGCCGAGCAGAAGGCGCTGGCGACCGAGGCCTGGAACGCTCGTCGGCCGATCCAGCAGGGTGGCCTGCTCAAGTTCGTCTATGGCGGCGAGTATCACGCCTACAACCCCGATGTGTCGGTGCGCTACAGGCGGCGGTGCAGAGCGGCGACTATTCGCGCTTCAAGGAATACACCGCACTGGTCGACCAGCGGCCGGTATCGATGATCCGCGACCTGCTGAAGGTCAAGGAGGCGGCCCAGCCGCTGGCGCTCGAGGAAGTCGAGCCGCTGGAGCAGATCCTCAAGCGCTTCGACTCTGCCGGCATCTCCCTCGGAGCCCTTTCGCCAGAAGCGCATGAGGCGATCGCTGCGGCGATGAACCGGATCGGCGCGCGTTCCAACTCCGGTGAGGGTGGGGAAGACCCGGCCCGCTACCGTACCGAGCGCAGCTCCAAGATCAAGCAGGTCGCTACCGGTCGCTTCGGCGTCACGCCGGAGTATCTGGTCAATGCCGAAGTGCTGCAGATCAAGGTTGCCCAGGGCGCCAAGCCCGGCGAAGGCGGCCAGTTGCCGGGCGGCAAGGTCAATGGCCTGATCGCACGCCTGCGTTATGCGGTGCCGGCGTCACGCTGATCTCGCCGCCGCCGCATCACGATATCTATTCGATCGAAGACCTTGCGCAGCTGATCTATGACCTCAAGCAGGTCAACCCGCAGGCGCTTGTCCCGGTCAAGCTGGTTGCCGAGCCGGGGGTGGGCACCATCGCGGCCGGCGTGGCCAAGGCCTATGCCGATCTGATCACCATTTCCGGCTACGACGGCGGCACCGGCGCTCGCCGCTGACATCGATTCGTTATGCCGGCTCGCCATGGGAGCTGGGGCTCGCAGAGACCCATCAGACCCTGCGTGGCAACGATCTGCGCGGCAAGGTCCGGGTGCAGACCGATGGCGGTCTGAAAACCGGCCTGGACGTGATCAAGGCGGCGATCCTCGGCGCCGAAAGCTTTGGCTTCGGTACGGCACCAATGATCGCACTGGGCTGCAAGTACCTGGCGCATCTGCCACCTGAACAACTGTGCGACCGGCATCGCGACGCAGAACGAACAACTGCGCAAGGACCACTTCATCGGGACCGTCGACATGGTGGTGAACTTCTTCACCTTTGTTGCCGAGGAAACCCGCGAGTGGCTGGCTCGTCTCGGTGTGCGCAGTCTCGGAGAGCTGATCGGTCGTACCGACCTGCTCGATGTATTGCCTGGCGAGACCGACAAGCAGAAGGCACTCGACCTCTCGCCGCTGCTCGGCGGAAGCGAGCTGGCCGACAAGCCACAGACCTGCGAAGTCGACCGCAACCCGCCATTCGACCAAGGTCTGCTGGCCGAGGAAATGGTGCGACTGGCCAAGTCGGCCATCGAACAGAAGGCGGGCGGCGAGTACGAGCTGTCGATTTGCAACTGTGATCGCTCGATCGGTGCGCGCGTGTCGGGCGAAATCGCACGCCTGCACGGCAACCAGGGCATGAAGGATGCGCCACTGACCTTCCGCTTCAAAGGTACCGCCGGACAGAGCTTCGGTGTATGGAACGCCGGCGGCCTGCATCTGTACCTCGAGGGCGATGCCAACGACTACGTGGGCAAGGGCATGACCGGAGGCAAGCTGGTGGTCACTCCGCCGCGCGAAGCCGGTTACGCCTCTCAGGAGTCGGCCATCATCGGCAACACCTGTCTGTATGGCGCAACGGGGGGCAAGCTGTTCGCGGCAGGCACCGCCGGTGAGCGCTTCGCGGTGCGCAACTCGGGGGCGCATGCGTCGTCGAGGGCACTGGCGATCATTGCTGCGAGTACATGACGGGCGGCTTCGTCTGTGTCCTGGGCAAGACGGGCTCCAACTTCGGCTCCGGCATGACAGGCGCTTCGCCTATGTGCTGGACATGGACAACAGCTTCATCGATCGGGTGAACAACGAGCTGGTGAACCTGCACCGCATTACCGGCGAGACGATGGAGCGCACCGCAGCCATCTGCAGTCGGTACTGCGCGAGTATGTCAACGAGACGGGCAGCGCCTGGGGCGCTCAGATCCTGGAGAATCTCGACGATTACCTGCGCCGCTTCTGGCTGGTCAAGCCAAAGGCCGCGAATCTGGCGTCGCTGCTCTCCAGCACCCGAGCAACCCGCAATAAGAATTTGAGCGTAGTGCTGCATGCCAGTGACGCCTGGCCCGCCTCTGCGGGCCAGGCGCGCCGGCTCAAGCTAGCTGATGAGGTTTCAAATGACTGAACGTCTAAACAACGACTTCCAGTTCATCGAGGTCGGGCGCAAGGATCCGAAGAAGAAGCTGCTGCGCCAGCGCAAGAAGGAATTCGTCGAGATCTACGAACCCTTCAAGCCGGAGCAGGCTTGCGAACAGGCGCACCGCTGCCTCGGTTGCGGCAACCCGTACTGCGAGTGGAAGTGCCCGGTTCACAACTACATCCCGAACTGGCTGAAGCTGGTTTCCGAGGGCAACATCCTCGCGGCTGCCGAGCTGTGTCACCAGACCAACACGCTGCCGGAAGTCTGTGGCCGGGTCTGCCCGCAGGATCGCCTGTGCGAGGGCGCCTGCACGCTGAACGACGGTTTCGGCGCGGTGACCATCGGCTCTGTCGAGAAGTACATCACCGACACGGCCTTCGCCATGGGCTGGCGACCGGACATGTCCAAGGTCAAGCCGACCGGCAAGCGTGTGGCGGTCATCGGCGCGGTCCTGCCGGTCTCGGTTGCGCCGATGTGCTGGCGCGTAATGGTGTCACCCCCGTGGTGTTCGATCGAAACCCGGAAATCGGCGGCCTGCTGACCTTCGGTATTCCTGAGTTCAAGCTTGAGAAGACCGTTCTCAGCCGTCGTCGCGAGATCTTCACTGGCATGGGCATCGAATTCCGCCTCAATACCGAGGTGGGTAAAGATATCTCCATGGACCAGCTGCTCGCCGAATACGACGCGGTGTTCATGGGCATGGGCACCTACACCTACATGAAAGGCGGCTTCCCGGGCGAGGACCTGCCGGTGTGTACGACGCGCTGGACTTCCTCATCTCCAACGTCAACCGCAACCTTGGTTTCGAGAAATCGGCCGAAGACTTCATCGACATGAAGGGCAAGAAGGTCGTGGTGCTGGGTGGCGGTGACACAGCGATGGACTGCAACCGCACCTCGATCCGCCAGGGCGCCAAGAGCGTTACCTGCGCCTACCGCCGTGACGCCAAGAACATGCCCGGCTCGCGCCGTGAGGTGAAGAATGCGAAGGAAGAGGCGTCAAGTTCCTCTTCAATCGTCAGCCGATCGCCATCATCGGCGAGGACAAGGTCGAGGGCGTCAAGGTTGTCGAGACGCGCCTCGGTGAGCCTGATGCCCGTGGCCGTCGCAGCCCCGAGCCGATCCCGGGTTCCGAGGAAGTGCTACCGGCCGATGCCGTGGTGATCGCCTTCGGTTTCCGTCCCAGCCCGGCCCCGTGGTTCGAGGATATCGGTATCCAGCTGGACAATCAGGGTCGCGTGATCGCGCCGGAGCTCGGTGAGTTCAAGCACCAGACCAGCAATCCGAAGATCTTCGCCGGCGGCGACATGGTGCGCGGTTCCGACCTGGTCGTCACCGCGATCTTCGAGGGGCGTCAGGCTGCCGAAGGGATTCTTGACTACCTCGCGTCTGAACCTCAGCGCATCGGCCTGACCTGAATCAAGCCGATTGAAAGGGCACGGCGTTCGCCGTGCCTTTTGCTATCCGCTTTGCGACAATGCACGGCAATTTTTCGCGGGAATCCCTACATGACTGCCTTGAAGAACGACCGTTTCCTTCGTGCCCTGCTCAAGCAGCCCGTCGACGTCACCCCGGTATGGATGATGCGCCAGGCTGGCCGCTACCTGCCGGAATATCGTGCCAGCCGCGCCAAGGCAGGCGACTTCATGAGCCTGTGCATGAATCCGGAGCTGGCCTGTGAAGTGACGCTGCAGCCGCTGGACCGCTATCCGCTCGATGCGGCGATCCTCTTCTCGGACATCCTCACGGTTCCTGACGCCATGGGCCTGGGACTCTACTTCGAGACAGGCGAAGGCCCGCGTTTCAAGAAGGTGGTCAGCACTGCGGCCGACATCGAAGCGCTACCGATCCCCGACCCCGAGCAGGATCTGGGTTACGTCATGGAGGCGGTGCGCACCATTCGCCGTGAACTGAATGGCCGTGTGCCGCTGATCGGGTTCTCCGGCAGTCCCTGGACGCTGGCGACCTATATGGTCGAGGGCGGCTCCTCCAAGGACTTCCGCAAGTCCAAGGCGATGCTCTATAGCGATCCGGCAGCGATGCATGCGCTGCTCGACAAGCTGGCGCAGTCCGTCACCAGCTACCTCAACGGCCAGATCCGCGCCGGCGCCCAGGCGGTACAGATCTTCGATTCCTGGGGTGGCAGCCTGTCGGCGGCGGCATACCAGGAATTTTCGCTGGCTACATGCGCAAGATCGTTGACGGGCTGATCCGCGAGCATGATGGACGCCGGGTACCGGTGATCCTGTTCACCAAGGGCGGCGGGCTGTGGCTCGAATCCATGGCCGACAGTGGTGCCGAGGCGCTGGGTCTGGACTGGACCTGCGACATTGGCAGTGCCCGTGCTCGTGTTGGTGACAAGGTCGCTCTGCAGGGCAACATGGACCCGAGCGTGCTCTACGCCAAGCCGGAAGCGATTCGCGCCGAGGTCGGCCGAATTCTCGCCAGCTTCGGCCACGGCAACGGCCACGTCTTCAATCTTGGTCATGGCATCACGCCAGAGGTCGATCCGGCGCATGCCGGCGCGTTCATCGAGGCTGTGCACGAGCTGTCACTGCCGTACCACCAGGTCTGATCCGGTCGCAGTAACCCGAACGCCCCGCTCGAGCGGGGCGTTCGCGTTTTCAGCGGTTGCCGGCCGGGCTTTTGTTGACGCAATGACCGCGGCGCACGGGTTCGCCTTGACAGCCCCGCGGGATATGCCGAAAGCTACGGCGCGGCCGGCAAGGGCGTCGGCCATTTCACTGGATAAGAGAACGAACATGAAACGGATTCTGCTAGCGTCCCTGCTCTGCACTGTATCGGCCGGCGCTTCGCCGAAGCGCCCGGCGGCCCCGGCTGCGGTTGGGGCAACATGCTGTTCGAAGGCCAGCGCGGCCTGCCTTCCCACCTGGTGGCGTCGATCACCAACGGCACTTCCGGCAATGCCACCTTCGGCATGACGTCGGGCACCAACGGTTGCTCTACCGATGGCACGCTGACCTACAACGGCAAGCCAATGCTGGTGCTGAGCAGCATCATGACCGAGCTGTCGGAGGATATGGCCAAGGGCGAGGGCGAAGCCCTGACCACCTATGCGGTGGTGCTCGGTGTCAAACCCGAGGATCGTGCGCACTTCGCTGCCGTCACCCATGCTCATTTCGAGCAGATCTTCAGCTCTGCCGATGTGACCGCCGAGCAGGTCCACGCGGCGACCCTGGCCGTACTGAAGCAGGACGCCCGCCTGGCTCACTACGCCGAGCAGGTCTGACACGGGTCTCCTCATCGTGCCCGCTCAGCGGGCACGTTTCTCTCAGGCTATCTCTTGGCCAGGCATGTTTCGAACATTGTTCCTGCTGACGTGCTGCTGCGCGAGCGCCCTCGTGCAGGCGGCTGCCCCCGCTCCGGCTGATCGGTTGCAGCGGCTGGCAAGCGATCCCTACTGGCTCTCGCTTGGCCACTACGAACGCCGCAAGCTGGCTGGCTGGCGCAGCGCACTAT